>Ga0256409_1000086_pt1 | contig 126874 bp, 123 predicted proteins | sample PhySR1_FD_185981 | JGI IMG/M metagenome (GOLD analysis project Ga0256409, IMG submission 185981) | Leaf surface microbial communities from sunflower plants in UC Gill Tract Community Farm, Albany, California, United States - DLSL S.R1 | ecosystem: Host-associated > Plants > Phyllosphere >... | reverse complement strand
CCCCAACCACAAACATACCGTGATTGGCCTGACGGCGATCTACGGTATCGGCCGCTCGCGCGCTCAGAAGATTTGCGAGGCTACTGGCATCCCGACCGATAAGAAGGTCAAGGACCTGACGGATCCGGACCAGGACGCGCTGCGTAAGGAAATTGAGAAGTTCCTCGTCGAAGGCGATCTGCGCCGTGAGACGACGATGAACATCAAGCGCCTGATGGATCTGGGCTGCTACCGTGGCGTGCGCCATCGCAAGGGCCTGCCGATGCGTGGTCAGCGTACTCGCACGAATGCCCGTACCCGTAAGGGTCCGCGCAAGGCCGGCGTCGCGCTCAAGAAGTAATCCGTCGGGTAAAGGATAAGAACTATGGCAAAAGCAGCGAATACCGCCGCCCAGCGCGCGCGCAAGAAGGTTCGCAAGAACGTCGCCGACGGCATCGCGCACGTTCACGCGTCGTTCAACAACACGATCATCACGATCACCGACCGCCAGGGCAATGCTCTGTCGTGGGCGACGTCGGGTGGCCAAGGCTTCAAGGGCTCGCGTAAGTCGACGCCGTTTGCCGCTCAGGTGGCAGCTGAGAGTGCTGGTCGCGTTGCGCAGGACCAAGGCATTAAAAACCTGGAAGTGCGCATCAAGGGCCCGGGCCCGGGTCGTGAATCGGCTGTGCGTGCACTGAACAATCTGGGTATCAAGATCCAGTTGATCGAGGATGTGACGCCGGTTCCGCACAACGGCTGCCGTCCGCCGAAGCGTCGTCGTATCTAAGTGATTCGACCGGCCGCGCCAGTTGCTGGTGAGGTCGGTCTGCGGGTGCTATACTTGCCCGCTTGCCTGTCTTCCGGGTTCTCCGGAAGGCGGGTTTCGTCTTTTCATAAGCCCACTGTTCGCTGCGGCCCTATTGCTAGGGCTGAGCAGGCGGACCATCCGCGGCCGTGTGCCACGGATGACTGATAACGAAGGAACATAACGTGGCACGCTATACCGGTCCCAAGGCGAAACTGTCTCGCCGCGAAGGTACTGACCTTTTCCTGAAGAGCGCACGCCGCTCGCTCGCCGACAAGTGCAAGCTGGACAGCAAGCCTGGTCAGCACGGCCGCACGTCCGGTGCTCGCACCTCCGACTACGGCAACCAACTGCGTGAAAAGCAGAAGGTCAAGCGCATCTATGGCGTGCTGGAGCGTCAATTCCGCCGTTACTTCGCTGAAGCCGATCGCCGCAAGGGCAACACGGGTGAAACCCTGCTGCAACTGCTGGAATCGCGCCTGGACAACGTCGTCTACCGCATGGGCTTTGGCTCGACCCGCGCTGAAGCGCGCCAGCTGGTGTCGCACAAGGCGATCCTGGTTAACGGTCAAGCTCTGAACGTGCCGTCGGCTCAAGTCAAGTCGGGCGACGTGATTGCTATCCGCGAGAAGTCGAAGAAGCAAGTGCGTATTGCCGAATCGCTGACGCTGGCTGAGCAGACTGGCTTCCCGATCTGGGTTGCTGTGGACGCCAAGAAGATGGAAGGCACCTTCAAGCAAGCCCCGGATCGCGCAGATATCGCTGGCGATATCAACGAAAGCCTGATCGTCGAACTGTATTCGCGTTAATGACGGCGCCCGTACCTCAGGTGCGGGCTCGTGCGCCTTTTGGGGCGCCCATCATCAACGACATTGTGTTCGTGCGCCAACAGTACTCAGGTGCCGATCCAATCCGAATCGTTACGTGCCGCAACGCGATTGCGGCATGTGCGTCTTCCGTCGCAACGTTCTGCGATGGAACCTTTCCAGTCCAATCCGTCAGCCTTATCGGTGTAACGAGCCGAGGGTATTGAAATAGGACAACCTAATGCAAACAGCACTCCTGAAGCCCAAAATTATTGCGGTTGAGCCGCTTGGCGATCATCACGCGAAGGTCGTCATGGAACCGTTCGAGCGAGGCTACGGCCACACGCTCGGTAACGCGCTGCGCCGCGTGCTGCTGTCGTCGATGGTCGGCTATGCCCCGACAGAAGTCACGATCGCAGGGGTCGTCCACGAATATTCCACCATCGATGGCGTGCAGGAAGACGTCGTCAACCTGCTGCTCAATCTGAAGGGCGTGGTGTTCAAGCTGCACAACCGTGATGAAGTCACGGTGTCGCTGCGCAAGGAAGGCGAAGGTGTGGTGACGGCCGCTGATATCGAGCTGCCGCATGATGTCGAGATCATCAATCCTGGTCACGTGATCGCCAACCTGTCGGCTGGCGGCAAGCTTGATCTGCAGTTGAAGGTCGAGCAAGGCCGCGGCTATGTGCCGGGCAACGTGCGCAAGTTCGGCGATGAGTCGAGCAAGGTTATCGGCCGCATCGTGCTGGACGCCTCGTTCGCACCGGTGCGCCGTGTGTCGTATGCGGTTGAGTCTGCACGTGTTGAGCAGCGTACCGATCTCGACAAGCTGGTGATGAACATCGAGACCAATGGCGTGATCTCGCCGGAAGAAGCGATCCGCCAGTCGGCTCGCATCCTGGTTGATCAACTGTCGGTGTTCGCCGCGCTGGAAGGTACCGAGAGCGCCGCCGAGGCCGCCGCCGCCCGCGCGCCGCAGATCGATCCGATCCTGCTGCGTCCGGTCGACGATCTGGAGCTGACGGTGCGTTCGGCCAACTGCCTGAAGGCCGAAAACATCTATTACATCGGCGACCTGATTCAGCGTACCGAGAACGAACTGCTCAAGACCCCGAACCTGGGTCGCAAGTCGCTCAACGAGATCAAGGAAGTCCTCGCATCGCGTGGCCTGACGCTCGGCATGAAGCTCGAGAACTGGCCGCCGGCAGGTCTCGAGAAGTAAGTTGCAATTGTCGGCCGGTGCGCAAGCATCGGCCGGTGTTCCTGCCATCGCTGTTTGGGTGGCTTATTGTTAAAGCTACCGGCCCGCGCCACGCAGCGTTGTACGAGCGGCGGCGATAGAAGAGCTGGTCAAACACTCTTAAGAAGGAATCATCATGCGTCACCGTCATGGTTTGCGGAAACTGAACCGCACCTCGTCGCACCGTCTCGCGATGCTGCGCAACATGTCCAACTCGCTGCTGCAGCACGAGCTGATCAAGACCACGCTGCCGAAGGCCAAGGAACTGCGCAAGGTTGTTGAGCCGCTGATTACGCTGGCCAAGAAGGACACCGTAGCCAACCGCCGTCTGGCATTCGCCCGCCTGCGCGATCGCGACATGGTCACCAAGCTGTTCAACGAACTGGGCCCGCGTTTCGCGACCCGTCCGGGCGGCTACACCCGTATCCTGAAGTTCGGCTTCCGTCAGGGCGACAATGCGCCGATGGCTCTGGTCGAGCTGCTCGATCGTCCGGAAGTTGCCGAGGCTGTGGAAGTCGACGGCGCTGCCGAGTAAGGTCAGCCTAGGTTTGCCGGTGCGACATGGCGTCGCGCCGGGCAAGCTAGAGAATGCGTGCTGTCGGGCGCATTACAATGAAGCCAGGATTCGTATCCTGGCTTTTTTGTTGTCCGCTTTCGGTGCTCTAGCAGTTGGCGCGCAACCGTGGAGTATCTATGTCTGACGGAACCGAAGTGCTGCTGGTGCTGACAAACCTGCCCGACGCTGACAGTGCGGATCGCATAACCAAGGCCGTGCTGGAATCCAGAGCCGCAGCGTGCGTGAATCGTTTGCCGGTTTGCGCGTCGGCGTACTGGTGGAATGGTGCGATCGAGCACGCCGCCGAGATCCCGCTGCTGATCAAGACAACGCGTGCAGCCTACCCCGCGCTGGAAGTCGCGCTACGCAAGGCGCATCCGTACGAGGTCCCTGAGATCATCGCTGTGCCGGTGGCTGCGGGCTTGCCGGCGTATCTTGCGTGGGTGGCCGACGAAACGTGCCTGCCTTCCAATTGATGTTTGATTGCCGTTGATATGACCTTCTCTTCGTTCGTGTCCGTGCGACGTGTAGTGCAGTTGGTGATGCTGTTCGTCGCAGTGGCGACGCTGCCCATGCGCGTGCATGCTGCTGACGATTTCCTGCCACCCGAGCAGGCATTCCGCTTCTCCGCCACGCAGGTCGACGGCCAGACTGTCGAAGTCAAGTTCGCCATTGCCGACGGCTACTACATGTACCGCGAACGCTTCGCGGTGGCGGCGGACCCGGCGACCGTCACGCTGACACCCCCTGACATGCCGGCAGGCAAGGTCAAGTTTGACGAGACGTTCAACAAGGACGTAGAGACCTATCGGCATGACGTTGCATTCCGAGTGAAAGCGCAGAACGCCACAGCGCCTTTCACGTTGATCGTCACGTCGCAAGGATGTGCGGATCAGGGCCTGTGCTACCCGCCGATGAAGAGCCGTTTCCTGGTGGAGCCCGCCGCCTCGTTGCCGGGCGCGTCTTCCGCAGGCGGTGGCGACGCCAGCTCCGGTGACGCCCTCGGCCGCATCGCCAGCACGCTCGGCAGCGGCAATCTGGGAGCGATTGCGGCGTTGTTTTTTGGACTCGGGCTGCTGCTGACCTTTACGCCGTGCGTGCTGCCGATGCTGCCGATCCTGTCGGCGATCGTGGTTGGCGAGCACGCGACGCGTTCGCGCGCAGCCATCGTGTCGGTCGCTTACGTGCTCGGTATGGCAGTCGTCTATACCGCCGTGGGTGTGGCAGCCGGCTTGGCGGGGCAGGGCCTGCAAGCTGCGCTGCAAAACGTGTGGGTGCTGGGCGCGTTTGCTGTCTTGATGGTGGCGCTGTCGCTGTCGATGTTCGGGCTGTATGAACTGCAATTGCCGGCAGCTTGGCGCGATCACCTGACAAAAGCCTCCAGCAAGCATGGCGGCGGCGAGATTGTGGGAGCCGTCGTGATGGGTGCGCTGTCGGCGTTGATTGTGTCCCCGTGTGTGACGCCGGCATTGGCGGGCGCGCTGGCCTATATCGCGCAGACCGGCAACGCCGCGGTCGGCGGTATGGCGTTGTTTGCGATGTCGGTCGGCATGGGCGTGCCGCTCGTACTCGTAGGTGTGGGGGCGGGCAACTTGCTACCGCGCGCTGGTCACTGGTTGATCGTCACCAAGGCGGTGTTCGGATTCATCCTGCTGGCTGTGGCGCTGTGGATCGTGCAGCCGGTGTTGCCGGCCTGGGCGGTGATGGTCGCGTGGGGTGGGTTGCTGATCGGTGCGGCCGTGTTTCTGCGGACATTCGATTCGCTGCCGGATGGCGCGGGCAACGTGCAGCGCTTGGGCAAGGTCGCGGGTGTGCTGCTCGCGCTGGCGGGTGCGGCGCAACTGGTTGGCGTCGCCGCTGGGGGCCGCGATCCGCTGCAACCGCTGAGCGGATTGATTCGCGCATCGGCGGGCACGTCCGCGCAAGCCGAAGCACACGGCGTGACATTCAAGCGCGTGAAGAGCATCGCCGAACTCGATGCCGAAGTGCGCAACGCGAGCGCATCGGGTCGTGCGGTGATGCTCGATTTCTACGCCGACTGGTGCGTAAGCTGCAAAGAGATGGAGCGCCTGACCTTTACCGATGCGCGGGTGCGCAAGGCGCTTGCCGATGTGGTGCTGCTGCAAGCTGACGTGACGGCTAACAACGCTGATGACCAAGCGCTGCTCAAGCGCTTTGGACTATTCGGTCCGCCCGGCACGATCTTCTTCGATGCGCAGGGTCGCGAGCTGAAGGCGCGTGTGGTTGGCTTTGAGCGCGCCGACACCTTCCTGGAAAGCCTGCGCCGCGCGATCGGCGCGACGCAGGCAGTCAAGCCGACGGCCTGATTACGCGCGCAGCAGGCGTGCGGCGTCCAGCGCGAAATACGTCAGGATGCCGTTCGCGCCGGCACGCTTGAATGCCAGCAGCGATTCCAGCACGACCTTGTCGTGATCCAGCCAGCCGTTCTGCGCGGCGGCTTTCAGCATCGCGTATTCACCGCTGACCTGATAGACGTAGGTCGGGAAGCGGAACTCATCTTTCACGCGGCGCACGATGTCGAGATATGGCATGCCGGGCTTGACCATCACCATGTCGGCCCCTTCGGCGATGTCGAGCGCCACTTCGCGCAGTGCTTCGTCCGAGTTGGCCGGGTCCATCTGGTAAGTCATCTTGTTGCTCTTGCCCAGATTGGCCGCCGAGCCCACCGCATCACGGAACGGGCCGTAGAACGCCGAAGCGTACTTCGCCGCGTAGGCCATGATGCGCGTGTGGATGTGGTCGTCATTCTCCAGCGCCAGGCGAATCGCTCCGATGCGGCCGTCCATCATGTCCGACGGCGCGACGATGTCCACGCCCGCCTCGGCTTGCACCAGGGCCTGGCGCATCAGGATATCCACCGTCTCTTCGTTAAGCACGTAGCCGTTGGCGTCGAGCACACCGTCCTGGCCATGGCTCGTGTACGGATCGAGCGCCACATCGGTCAGGATGCCCAATTCAGGGAAGCGCGCCTTGAGCGCCTTTACCGCGCGCGGGATCAAGCCATCGGCATTGGTGGCCTCGATACCATCCGGCGTTTTGAGCGAGGGCTCGATAACGGGGAAGAGCGCCAGCACCGGAACGCCAAGCTGCACGCACTGCTCGGCCACGCTCAGCAATACATCGATCGACACGCGCTCGACACCTGGCATCGACGGCACGGCCTGTCGCACATTGGTGCCTTCGAGGATGAAGACGGGGTAGATCAGGTCGTCGGGAGTGAGGCGCGATTCGCGCATCATGCGGCGGGAGAAATCGTCGCGGCGCATGCGGCGCGGACGATGGTCGGGGAAGCTCGCGATCATTTCAGCAGACCCTAAGAACACACTGTGAAGTTTCGAAACCTTTGTCGCGATTATCCATCCTATGCACGGACAATGCGCCAGCGACGCTGATGCAGCGTCCCCCGCGGCTCCTCCCTGACGCGGGTTCCCATCGATGGCTCGATGGGGTCGTTACCCCCGTTGCGTGTTTGGCGACGGGGTTTTTTTTGCCTGCTCGGCGTGCGGCTCCGGTTCCAGCGCCTCCGGCAGGCACAGCCAGCCTGCGACAATTCGCTGCGCCTCTTCGATGCCGCGGCGCTTCAGGCTGGAGAACAACTGCACCGTGAGCGACACATCGCCGTCGATCTGCGCGCGGTAATCGGCCAGCACCTTGCGTGCCGCCATGAGCGCGCGCGAGGCGTCGTTGTTGGTCAGCTTGTCCGCTTTCGTGAGCAGCACATGGATCGGCTTGCCTGTCGGCAGGAACCACTCGACCATCTGGCAATCGAGGTCTGTAAACGGCCGGCGCGCGTCCATCATGATGACGAGGCCGGCGAGCTGTTGGCGTGCCTTGACGTAGTCGCCCAAAAGGTGAACCCAGTGCGATTTGGTTTCGCCGGGTGCTTCGGCATAGCCGTAACCGGGCAGGTCGACCAGGAAGCCGAGTGGGTCTTCCGCCTTGGCGGGCATCACCGAGAAATAGTTGATGTGCTGCGTGCGGCCGGGCGTCTTACTGGAAAACGCCAGCCGCTTCTGATTGCACAGGATGTTGATCGCGGTGGATTTGCCTGCGTTGGAGCGGCCCGCAAACGCAACTTCCGGCACGGCGGTCGCCGGTAAATCACGCAGATGATTGACGGTGATGAAGAAACGGGCTTGATGCAGGAGCGACATGCGCGGCAGTACCTGTAAACTGCAGTTCAGAACTGCGTGGTTGCTGCGCCGCGAGGTCGCATTGCAGAGGTGTTATTGTACAATACGCCGGTTTACGGACGTCCCCACCAGATCCGTCGCAGGACCGCCCCGAGGCCCGGGCCGGTCCGTTTTCATGCGCTGGTCTGGCACGAGGAGAAGGGGGCGCCCCGCGCCGCAGGGTCCCGCATTGGGCGGCGCACGCAGCATTCGAAAACAATCTAAACAAGGTGTGCGAATGAACCGCATCGCGAACGTTTTTGCTGTCGCAGCGCTGTCCCTGGCATCGGTCTTCTCCATAGCCCATGCCGAAGAGCAAAAAGTCGCCAAGGGCGACGCCGCGCGCGGCGAGACGATCTTCAACAACGGTGTGCCCGCCAATGGCGTGCCCGCGTGTGCCAGCTGTCACGGCGCCGGCGGCAACAGCGCCATGAACGTCAACCCGAAGCTGGCTGGCCAGCACGCCGAATACATCGAAAAGCAGCTCAAGGATTTCAAGGCCAAGACCGACCGTAACCAGCCGGTCATGTCGCTGTACGCCGGCGCGCTGTCGGATCAGGACATGAAGGATATTGGCGCCTACCTGGGCAAGCAAGCGGCCTGGAAGCCTGGTTCGGCCAAGAGCAAGGACACGATCGAGCTGGGCCAGAAGCTGTATCGCGGCGGCGACGCCAAGCGCGGTATCGCAGCGTGCGCAGGCTGTCACGGCCCGACGGGTGCCGGCATTCCGGCGCAGTATCCGCGTATCGCAGGTCAATTCTCTGAATACACAGAAGCTCAACTAGTTGCGTTCCAAAGCGGCACCCGCAAGAACAGCGTACAGATGCGCGATCTGGCGGGTCGCATGACGGCCCAGCAGATCAAGGCGGTGGCCGACTACATTGCGGGCCTGCGCTAATCTGCCGCACCTGGCCGTCATGTGACGGTCGCACAATCAACAAGAAGAACAGGGTGGCAATGCGCCTGGCATCGCCACCCTGTTTTCATTTCTGAACAGGTTGTCTTCCCGCATGTCTTCGGTCTCCACTTCCGGCGTCCAGATTCGCTCCCGCCGCCGCGCGCTGCGCGAAACGGTCGAGCTGCTGTCGTCGATGCGCTTTGCCATCAGCCTGCTGACGGTGATCGCCATTGCCAGCGTGATCGGCACGGTGCTCAAGCAGAACGATCCGTACCCGAACTACGTCAACCAGTTCGGGCCTTTCTGGGCCGATGTGTTCCGCTCGCTGACGCTGCCCACGGTCTATAGCGCTTGGTGGTTTCTGCTGATCCTGGCGTTCCTGGTGGTGTCGACCTCGCTGTGCATCGTGCGCAATGCCCCCAAGATGCTGGCCGACATGCGCTCCTGGCGCGAGAACGTGCGCGAAGGCAGCCTGCGCGCGTTCCATCACCGCGACGAATTTGATTCCCCCGCCGATACCGCAACCGTGACCGCACGCCTGGCGGCGCTCGCGCAGAACCGTGGTTTCCGCATCAAGGCATTCGCGCGCGAGGGTGGTGCGACGCTGATTACCGCAAAGGCGGGGGCGGGCAACAAGATCGGCTACATCCTGGCGCACACGGCCATCGTCGTGATCTGTATCGGCGGGTTGCTGGACGGCGACATGATGATCCGCGCGCAGATGTGGTTTGGCGGCAAGTCGCCCATCAAAGGCAATGCGGTCATCAGCGACATCGGGTCGGAGCATCGGCTCTCGGCGTCGAACCCGGGCTTCCGCGGTAACGCGTTCGTGCCGGAAGGTTCGAGCGTCAGCACGGCGATCCTGAACATCGCTGACGGCGCGCTGATCCAAGACTTGCCGTTCATGATCACGCTCAAGAAGTTCACTGTTGAGCATTATTCGACCGGCATGCCAAAGCTGTTCGCCAGCGACATCGTCGTGACCGACCGCCGTACCGGCAAGCAGACCGCTGCGCGCGTGGAGGTGAACAAGCCTTTCGTGTATGACGGCGTGGCGATCTACCAGTCGAGCTTCGAAGATGGCGGCTCGAAACTCAAGCTGACCGGCTTCCCGATGCACGGCGACAACGCCAAGACGTTCGATATGTCGGGCGTCGTGGGCGAGAGCTCGAAGCTCACCGGCAAGGGGGGCGACTACACGGTCGAGTTCTCCGACTTCCGCCTGATGAATGTCGAAACCGTGACGGACGCCTCGGGCAAGCAGGACGCACGCGGCGTGGGCAAGAAGGGCGGGGCGGAAAATGGTCTGCGCGCGGAGCTTGGCAACGTCACCAAGATGACGCGCGACCGCGATCTGCGCAACGTCGGCCCTTCCGTGCAGTACAAGCTGCGCGACGCCAACGGCCAAGCGCACGAATTCAGCAATTACATGCTGCCGGTCACGCTGGACGGGCAATCGGTATTCCTGGCCGGCATGCGCTCTCAGCCCGACGAGCCGTTCCGCTATCTGCGCATTCCTGCCGATGCACAAGGCACCGTCCGTGACTGGATGCGCCTGCGCGCTGCGCTGCAAAATCCGGCGATGCGGGGCGAAGCGGCGCGCCGGTTCGCGCTGCTCTCCATGCCTGGCGAGCAGCGTGCGGAACTGCGCAATCAGCTGATGGAAAGTGCGCGTCGCGCGCTCGACCTCTTTGCTGGCGCTGCCGATGTGAAGGATGGGGCCGCCGGTGCAGAGGGCGGTTTTGCCGCAGTCGCTACATTCCTGCAGAAATCGGTGCCCGAAGGCGAGCGCGAGAAGGCCGCCGATGTACTGATGAAGATCATCAACAGCTCCATGTGGGAGTTGTGGCAACTGGCCCGCGCGCAGGACGGCCAACCGGCACCCACTGTGGATGCCGCCAGCAGCCAGTGGTTGCAGAGCGCCATCAACGCGCTGTCGGACAATGTCTTCTACGGCGCACCCGTGTATTTGCAGTTGACCGACTTCCAGCAGGTGCAAGCCAGCGTCTTCCAGCTCACACGTGCACCGGGCAAAAACATCGTGTATCTTGGGTCGTTGCTGCTAGTGCTGGGCGTTTTCTCGATGTTCTACGTGCGAGAGCGCCGCTGGTGGCTGTGGATCCGACCGCAATCCGGTCAGGCCAACGAAAGCGCCTCCGGCGCACATGTGCTGACCGCCATGTCGACCATGCGCCGTACGCTCGACTTTGACCGCGAGTTCGAGCGGCTCAAGCACGATATCCGCGCCGCGGCAGGAGCCCCAGGCGCCCCCGATGCCGCCGGTGCAGCGAGCGTCGACCCCAAACCAACGAAGTGAGCCGGTGATGGAAGCGAGCAATCCCCAAACGACCATGGCGAGCGCCGATCTGGGCGCGCTGCAACGCCCATCGTATTTCCGCCGCCTAGGCTGGTTTGACTGGCTATTTGCTGCAATGCTAGCGGCCGGCGCTGGTTATGCCTTTTCCCGCTATGGCGCTTACATGGATGGCTACGAGCGGGGCATTCTCGTCGCCGCCGTGCCCGCCTTCGCATGGCTGGGCTGGACGTGGAAGCCGGTGCGCGTGCTGATGATTGGCATCGCCGTGTTGTCGTTGTTCGGTATCTCGCAATACGCCGGCGCCAATGGCCCGGATCTCGCCCGCGCCGAGCACGCCTTCTTCCTCAAGTATTTCCTTGCCAGCCAGTCGGCCATCCTGTGGATGAGTGCGCTGATCTTCCTGTCCACGCTGTTTTTCTGGACGGGTTTTCTGCTGCGCTGGGAAGCGGGTGGGTCGATCGGCAGCAAGCTGTGCTGGGCAGCCGTGGTGCTCGGCCTGACCGGCATGCTGGTGCGGTGGTATGAGTCGTACCTGGTGGGCGCAGACATTGGCCACATCCCCATCTCGAATCTGTACGAGGTGTTCATCCTCTTTACGCTGATCACGTCGCTGTTCTATCTGTACTACGAGCAGCGTTACAAGACGCGCGCGCTGGGGCCGTTCGTGATGCTGGTGGTGTCGGCGGCGGTCGGCTTTCTGCTGTGGTACACGGTGTCGCGCAGCGCGCAGGAGATCCAGCCGCTGGTGCCGGCACTGCAAAGCTGGTGGATGAAGATCCACGTACCGGCCAATTTCATCGGTTACGGCACGTTCGCGCTATCGGCTATGGTGGGCGCGGCTTATCTGCTGAAGGAGCGCGGCGTGCTGGCCGATCGCCTCCCGTCGCTCGAAGTGCTGGATGACGTGATGTACAAGGCCATTACCGTGGGCTTTGCGTTCTTCACCATCGCCACGATTCTCGGTGCGCTGTGGGCGGCTGACGCCTGGGGCGGCTATTGGAGCTGGGACCCGAAGGAAACCTGGGCGCTGATCGTCTGGCTGAACTACGCTGCGTGGCTGCACATGCGCCTGATGAAGGGCTTGCGTGGTCGCATGGCGGCATGGTGGGCGCTGATTGGCCTGTTGGTCACGACGTTCGCCTTCCTGGGCGTGAACATGTTCCTCTCGGGGCTGCACAGCTACGGTGAACTGTAAGTCGTAAGTCACAAAAAACTTTCCGCAGACTGGAATAAAGACGCGCCTAGCGTGTTTACTGCTCAGTGAGGGCGCGATCGGCGCGCCCCTCCATCCAAGGAGAACAAGATGAGCCAGTCTGCAGCTTCCCAGAAGTTGTTCAATCCGCGCGCCGCGTTGGCCGGCGCCGCGCTGCTTGCCGCATTGGGTTTGGCAGGCTGCGGCGGCATGGGCATGGGCATGGGCATGGGCATGGGCATGGGCATGGGCGCGTCGTCTACGCCGTCGGCCGTCAAGGTGACCAACGGCACGCTTACGGATCAGCACGGCATGGCGCTTTACACGTTTGACCGTGACGCCACGGCCGGCAAGAGCGCCTGCAACGGCAAGTGCGCTGAGAACTGGCCGCCGCTGGCAGCCAATGACGCCGACAAGCCGTCTGGCGACTACACCATCATCACGCGCGACGATGGCAAGAAGCAGTGGGCCTATCGCGGCAAGCCGCTTTACCTCTGGACCAAGGACAAAATGCCGGGCGACCAGACCGGAGACGGCTTCATGAACGCGTGGCACATCGCCAAGCCGTAAGCACGCCGCCTTCGCTCGCGCCCATATGTCCGACCTGGCCAGCCGGCTGATCGCGCTTACGCCACGCCTGCGCCGACACGCGCGCGGCCTGATGCGGGACGCCAGCCGTGCCGACGATCTTGTCCAGGACACGCTGGAACGCGCCTGGCGTTACCGCTGGCGGTTCCAGTTGCGGCCCAGGCTCGGGCCGATCGGGCAGATTGGCGCGCAGGGCGAGGGCGACGGGTTGTTTGCCTGGCTGCTCACCATCATGCATCGGTTGCATCTGAACGCCGTGCGCCGGCCCGATCGGATCGAGCTGAGCGACTCGCTCCCCGATATCCCCGTCGACGAAGACCCCGGCTTACGCCGTGATCTGCTGCGTGCGCTGGCGACGCTGCCCGAAGACCAGCGGGCGGTATTGCTGCTCGTCGGCCTGGAACAGTTCGCCTATAAGGAAGCCGCCGACGTGCTGGGCGTGCCGGTGGGCACGGTGATGTCGCGGCTGTCGCGGGCGCGTGAGCGGATGCGTGTGGCGCTCGACGGTTCGCCCGAGGCGGCGCGTGCATCGGCGGCATCTGGCGACGGGAGCAGCGCAGCGCTGCACCGCGTGAAGTGAGGCTCGCCATGTCCTCCAATTCCATTCATATCGACGAACTCCACGCCTATGCCGACGGCCGCTTGCCCGCGTCGCGACGCGCTGCCGTGGAGGCCTATCTTGCCGCGCACCCGGTCGCAGCGGCCGAGGTCGCGGGCTGGCGCAAGACGGACGCGCAATTGCACCACGCGCTCGATCCGCTGCTCAACGAACCGGTGCCGCAGCGCCGCATTCCGGCGGAGATCCTCGCGGCAGCACGTCGCCCCACGGCCAGCGGCTTTGGCGCGGTGCGTGGCTGGAGTGTCGTGGCGCTGGGTGTTGCGTGCCTGGCCATTGGCTCGGGCGCCGGTTGGCTTGGCCGAGGTGCCGTCGAGCACACCATGCCCATGCAGCGTTTCGCCAACGATGCGCTCGTATCGCACGTCGTCTTTTCTCCCGAGTCGAAACACATGGTGGAGGTGCCGGCCGATGAAGAGGCGCATCTCGTCACATGGTTGTCGCGGCGCCTGGATGCGCAGTTGCGTGTTCCCGACCTGACGTCGCTCGGCTACCGGCTCATCGGCGGGCGCCAGACGGTGGTGGCTGATGCGCCTACGGCCATGCTGATGTATGAGGGGCCAGGCGGTACGCGTATCTCCGTACAGTTGGGGCGCATGCCGAACAATCGCGATACGGGGTTCCGGCTGGAGACGCTCGCCCCCGACAACCGCGTGCTGCAGGCGATTCATCCTGCTGTGGATCACCCGCCACCGATGGCGTTTTATTGGGCGGACCACGGTCTGGGGTTTGCGGTGGCCGGCCCGCTGGTGCGTGCGCAGTTGCTGGAAGTGGCCCAGGTGGTCTATCGGCAGTACAGCGAATTCACCGGACCAGCGCCCCGCCAGGAATAGCGCCATTTTTTTTCCCGCGCTTTGTCAGGTTGGCGGCGCGGGCACGACCAACGCACATGGGACACCGTTCCCGCACGACGAGGACCACGAATCATGTTGATCAAGACAGACCGCTGGCTGCGTGGCGACGACATTCCCGCCGGCGAGATCACACCGCAGCACATCTTCGAGCAGCGCCGCCGTTTTTTGGCCGCTGCCGCCATGGGCGCCGCCGGCGCAACGCTGGCGCCGTGGGCGTCGCGAGAGGCCTTCGCCGCCAACCCGCCGCTGACCAAGTTGGCCGGCAAGCCGAATCCGGCGTACACGACCGTGGAGAAAGCCACCCCATACGACCAGGTCACCACGTACAACAACTTCTACGAGTTCGGGACCGACAAGGCCGACCCGGCGCGCTATGCCAGCACGCTGCGCCCGCACCCATGGCAAGTCAGCGTGGAAGGTTTGGTGAAGACGCCGAAAACCTACGACCTGGACGACCTGATGAAGCTCGCGCCGATGGAAGAGCGCGTCTACCGCCTGCGTTGCGTCGAGGGCTGGTCGATGGTGATTCCCTGGGTGGGCTTTCCGCTGGCCGAGTTGATCAAGCGGGTGGAGCCCCAGGGCAGCGCCAAGTACATCCAGTTCATCTCGCTGGCCGACAAGCGGCAGATGCCCGGGATCAGCAGCCCCGTGCTGGAGTGGCCGTATAGCGAAGGCCTGCGCCTGGACGAGGCGATGCATCCCTTGGCGCTGCTCACCTTCGGGCTCTACGGCCAGGTGCTGCCGAACCAGAACGGTGCGCCCGTGCGCGTGATCGTGCCGTGGAAGTACGGCTTCAAGAGTGCGAAGTCCATCGTCAAGATCCGCTTTGTCGACAAGCAGCCGCCAACGAGCTGGAACCTTGCTGCGGCCAACGAATATGGCTTCTATTCCAACGTGAACCCGACCGTGGATCATCCGCGCTGGAGCCAAGCCACTGAACGCCGCATCGGCGAGGACAAAGGCGGCTTTGGCGGCCTGTTCGCGCCCAAGCGCAAGACGCTGATGTTCAACGGCTACGAGCAGGTCGCGCCGCTCTACGCGGGCATGGACCTGCGCAAGAACTTCTGAGGCCGACATGACACTGCTGCCGCCGATGTTGCCGCCAAAGCAGTTGCGTGTGGTGAAGGCGATCGTGTGGGTCGTTGCGCTTGTGCCCTTTCTGCGCATCGTCTTCCTGGGCGCGACCGATCAGTTCGGGCCGAATCCCCTGGAGTTCGTCACGCGCTCGACCGGTACGTGGACGCTGGTGCTGCTGTGCTGCACGCTGGCCATCACGCCGCTGCGCCGGATCACGGGCATGAACTGGCTGATTCGGCTTCGCCGCATGCTTGGGCTGTACACGTTCTTCTACGGCTCGATTCACTTCCTGATTTGGTTGCTGGTTGATCGCGGACTCGACCCTGCGTCGATGCTCAAGGACATCGTCAAGCGGCCTTTCATCACTGTTGGTTTTGCGGCGTTCGTGCTGATGATTCCGCTGGCCGCCACGTCGACCAACGCGATGGTGCGCAGGCTCGGCGGCAAGCGTTGGCAGTGGCTGCACCGGCTTGTCTACGTGACCGGCGTGCTGGGTATCCTTCACTACTGGTGGCACAAGGCAGGTAAGCACGACTTTGCCGAGGTGTCGATCTACGCGGCAGTGATGGCGGTGCTGCTAGGGTTGCGGGTGTGGTGGGCGTGGCGCTCGCCGCGCAGTGCGATGGCTGGAGCGGCGATGCCTGCACGGGATTGATCCGGATCTCGCCCATAAAAAAGCCGACGTCTGTGCGTCGGCTTTTTTCTTGCGGTGCAGGCTTACGCCGGAAACAGATGCTCGCCGCGGATCAGGTCTTCAAAGCACTCCCGCTCGCGTGCCAGGTGCACATTGTCGCCATCGACGATGACTTCGGCCGCGCGATTGCGCGTGTTGTAGTTCGAACTCATCGTGAAGCCGTACGCGCCGGCCGACAGGATCGCGAGCACATCGCCCGGCTGCACCGCCAGCGAACGGTCGCGGCCGAGCCAGTCGCCGGATTCGCATACCGGACCCACCACGTCGTAGACGACGGGTGCGCTCTGGCCTTCGCGCGCCGGCACGATGTGGTGATACGCCTCGTACATCGCCGGGCGGGCGAGGTCATTCATCGCCGCATCGACGATGCAGAAATTTTTGCTCGCGCCAGGCTTGAGGTATTCGACGCGCGTGAGCAGCAGGCCCGCGTTGCCGACCAGCGAGCGGCCCGGCTCGAACAGCACGGTGCGATCGCCAAAACCGCGTTGCTCGACGCGGTCGAGCAGCGTGCGCGCGAAGGCGGTGATGTCCGGCGGCGTCTCGTCGGTGTAAGTGATGCCCAGGCCACCGCCCACATCGATATGGGACAAGCGGATGCCCTCGGCGTCCAGCTGCGTCACCACGTCGAGCACCTTGTCCAGCGCATCCAGATACGGCGACACCTCGGTGATTTGCGAGCCGATATGGCAGTCGATGCCGACCATACGCAGGTTCGGCATTGCAGCGGCCGCGCGGTAAGTCGGCAGGACTTCGTCAAACGCCACGCCGAACTTGTTGCCTTTCAGGCCCGTCGAGATGTACGGGTGCGTCTTGGCGTCGACGTCCGGGTTGATGCGCAGCGACACGGGCGCGACCTTGCCCATCGAGGCGGCCACGTCGTTCAGGCGGTGCAGTTCGGGAATCGACTCCACGTTGAAGCACGCCACGCCGACTTCCAGCGCGAAGCGCATTTCGTCCGCGCTCTTGCCCACGCCCGAGAACACCACCTTCGCAGCCGGCGCACCGGCGGCCAGCACGCGCTTGAGTTCGCCTGCGGACACGATGTCAAAGCCTGCGCCAAGCTGTGCGAACACCTGCAGCACGGCCAGGTTCGAGTTGGCTTTCATGGCGTACTGCACATGCGCGTTGCGGCCTTCGCAGGCGGCGGCGTAGGCGCGATAGTTGGCGGTGAGCGCGGCGCGCGAGTACACGTAGGTGGGCGTGCCGAACTGCGCGGCAATCGCGTCCAGCGCGACGCCTTCGATCATCAGCGCGCCTTCCTGGCGAATCAGGGACTCGGACATGAGTGGAAACATTCTGGGCGTCGCACCAGATAGGGGCGGCGCCGGTTGAGTAGAAAGGGGCTGGATCAGCGGTTCGCGGGTACCGCGCTGGCGGCATCGGCGGCTGCGGGTTTGGCGCCCGGCACCGGCGGCTGCGGCACGGCGTTCGGCCCGGCGATGCCGGGGTCCGTGGTTTGCGGCGCGGTTGGCGCTGGCGGCACCTTGGGCATGTACAGCGGCCCGCGAATCCCGCAGCCGGATAGGCCTGCGACCGTCAGGGTCAGGCCGACAGTGGCTACAATGGCGGCGGTTCGTATCATCGGATGATGGTGCAGAAAGGATGCCCCAGGGGTGTAACCCTTGCGGCGATCGGAGTCATATGGGACGAGGCGCCTGCTGGTCAGGAAGGGCCGCAAATGGCCGCCACGCAACGTCCGCGCAAGATTTTGGAGTGTAGCATGCCCCCCCTGAGCGAATCGGAGTTCCTAGCGCTGGCTGAAGCGGAACTCACCCGCATCGAAAGCATCGTCGAAACGGCCGCCGAGGAGGCCGATGCCGACATCGAGGTCACCCGTACCGGTAACGTGCTCACGCTTGAATTCGACGATGGCTCCAAGATCATCATTAACAGCCAGGCGCCGATGCAGGAACTGTGGGTGGCAGCGCGTGCCGGCGGTTTCCACTTCCGCCGCAGTGACGACGGCCGCTGGGTTGACACGCGCAGCAAGGAAGAGCTGTACGTCGCGCTGTCACGCTATGTCAGCCAGCAAAGCGATGTGGATGTGACATTGGCCGCCGACTGAGCGCAACGTTCTCGTCGGACCAAAAGAAAAGCCGCCCCGAAGGGCGGCTTTTTCGTTGGCGCGAAGTTCAGTTGCCTCGGAACATGTCGAGAATCTTCTGCTTCTCCTGTTCCTGCGTCGGCGCCAGGTTGACGCCAGGCTGCTGCGGTTGGTCGCCGGCCGGTGAGGATGCTCCCGGCATGGCATCGCCCAGGCCCACCGAAGCGACGCCCTGACCGTTGGCGTATTCCTCGTAGGCCCAGTCGCCGGCCATCTGCACGACGCCTTCAGGCGGCTGGCGCTCGGTCTGGGGCTCACCCTTGAGCGCGTAGCTCATATAGTTGATCCAGATCGGCAGGGCCAGGCCGCCACCGGTTTCGCGATCCCCCAGGCTGCGCGGGTTGTCGTAGCCCATCCAGGCCACGCCGACCACCTTGGGTGTATAGCCGCAGAACCAGGCGTCGAACGAGTCGTTGGTGGTGCCGGTCTTGCCGGCCATGTCGTTGCGGCCCAGCTTGACCTTGGCCTGGTAGCCCGTGCCGCCCGACACCACGCTGCGCAACAGCGAATCCATGATGAAGTCGTTGCGCGGATCGATCACGCGCACGGCGTCCTTGCCGGCGGTCATCGGATGACTCTGCTGCACGACGGTGCCGCGCGCATCCACCACGCGATCGATGATGTACGGGTTCACGCGGTAGCCGCCGTTGGCGAACACCGAGTAGCCGCTTGCCATCTGGAGCATTGTCACCGAACCCGCGCCCAGCGCCATCGGCAAATAAGCCGGGTGCCGATCGGCGTCGAACCCGAAGCGCGTGATGTACTGCTGCGCGTACTGCGTACCAATCGCGCGCAGGATGCGCACCGACACCAGGTTCTTCGACTTCTGCAGCGCGCGGCGCATCGTCATCGGGCCGTCATAGCCGCCGCCGTAGTTCTTCGGCTCCCACACCTGGCCGCCGGTGTCGCCGGTCGGGATGGAGAGCGGCGCGTCGTTGATGACCGTAGACGGCGAGAAACCCTTGTCCACCGCCGCCGAATAGATGAACGGCTTGAAGCTCGAACCCGGCTGGCGCCACGCCTGCGTGACGTGGTTGAACTTGCTGCGGTTGAAATCGAAGCCGCCGACCATCGAGTAGATCGCGCCCGTCTGCGGGTCCAGCGAGATGAAGCCGGATGCCACTTCCGGCAACTGCGTGATCGACCACTTCTGCGTTTTCGTATCCTGAATCACGCGGATCACCGCGCCCGGGCGCAGCTTGATCTTCGGCTGTGCATTGTTCGACAGGGCAGCCTGTGCAAAGCGCAGGCCATCGCCCGCCAGGTCGATCGTCTCACCGGTCAGCATCGTCGCGCGCACCAGCTTGGGCGTCACGCTCACCACTACGGCCGATTGCAGATCGTCGCTGTTCGGATGTTCAAGCAAGGCGTCGTCGATGGCCTGTTCGCGATCTTCTGCGTCGGAGGGGAGATCGATGAACGCTTCGGGGCCGCGATAGCCGTGACGGCGCTCGTAGTCGAGAATGCCGCGGCGCACGGACTGATACGCGACGTCCTGGTCGGCCTTGCGCAGCGTGGTGTAGACATTCAGGCCGCGCGTGTAGGTTTCTTCGCGGTACTGCGCGTACATGAGCTGACGCACCATTTCGGCCACGTATTCGGCGTGCACGTCGAACTCATGACCCTCGCCGCGCACCGGCAATTGCTCGTGGATCGCCTGATCGTATTGTTCCGGCGTGATGTAGTGCAGGTCGCGCATGCGCTGCAGGATGTACTCCTGGCGCACCTTGGCGCGCTTCGGGTTCACCACCGGGTTGTACGCTGACGGCGCCTTGGGCAGGCCGGCCAGCATGGCCGCTTCGGCCAGGGTGATGTCCTTGATGTTCTTGCCGAAGTAGATCTGCTCGGCGCTGGCAAAGCCGTACGCACGCTGACCCAGGTAGATCTGGTTCATGTACAGCTCAAGGATCTGATCCTTTGTCAGGCTCGCCTCGATCTTGTACGAGAGCAGCATCTCGTAGATCTTGCGCGTGTACGTCTTTTCGCTCGACAGGAAGAAGTTGCGCGCCACCTGCATCGTGATGGTCGACGCGCCTTGCGACAGGCCGCCGTGCAGGTTCGCCAGGCCCGCGCGCAGCACGCCGATGAAGTCGACGCCGCCGTGCTCGTAGAAACGGTCATCCTCGATGGCCAGTACCGCGCGCTTCATCACGTCGGGCATCTGCGTGATCGGCACGAAGCTGCGGCGCTCTTCACCAAATTCGCCGATGAGGACGTTGTCGGCGGTGTACACGCGCAGCGGGATCTTCGGGCGGTAATCGGTGATGGCGTCGAGCGACGGGAGGTTGGGCGCGGCGACGAGCAGGGCATAGCCCAGCAGCAGCGCTCCGACGACCCCCATGGCAACGAACAGGCCGAGCATCCAGAGAAGCAGTCGCGCCCACAGCGGGCGGCGGGCTTTAGGCGGCTTGGGCGAGGCTGGGGTGGTTTGGGCAGTAGCCATTACAGGTGGGCACCGGGGGTGTCAGTCAGCGTGGCGGCGATTATATCGTCGAGGCTTCCAGGGGCCTGCGGCATCGGACGTAACAGCACGTAACCAGTGTCACGTCAGCGCACGAGACTGCACTTGTGCGCCGCGTCATGCTCGCGGCGCGAGCAAATTGTGCGTCCGCCGTGCCTTGATTCAAGGCGGCTAAGAATCCGCCGTTAGAAGTAGACGGAGCGGAAATCAAGTCAGACGAAAGGGGTATCCCCCGACCGTGGGGTTTTGACAACGCTTTGCGAATGGCTTGGCGCGAAATGCATCGCGGTCCGCCTGAGCGTTTGCCTGTTCTAAAGGATTTTGTGAGAATCCAGCAGCAAATCTAAGCAGGCTATGGCGCACGTTGGATTTGCGACGGGCGCCAGGGTTCAAAAAACTATAAACGGTGGGGTGTCTCTGTGCGACGGGGTTTGTTGTCCGGCCTGCTGCGCCGCAATATCGTCGGGATAGATATCGGGTCTTCCAGCGTCAAGGTGGTGGAGTTATCCGCCAACGGCAAGCAGGGGGATTTCCGTCTCGAAAAATGCGCCAGCGAGCTGATTGAACGCAGTGCCGTCGCCGACGGCAATCTGGTGAATATCGATGCGGTGGGCAATGCGCTCAAGCGTGCCATCGCCAAGGCCGGCATTCGCGGTAAGGAAGCCGTGCTTGCCATTCCTGCAAGCCTGACGGAATCGCAAACCGTTAGCCTGCCCGACAACCTGACCGAAGACGAGCTCTTCGTGCAGGTCGAGAGCGAAGCCAATCGGCTGTTTCCGCCCTCGCAGAACGTCAATTTCGACTATGTCGTGATCGGCCCGTCCGAAACCGAAGGCGGGGTTGGCGTACGCGTCACGGCAACGGTTTCCGAGCGCGTGACCGAGCGCGTGACTGCCGCCGAGATGGCCGGTCTGAAAGCGATCGTCATGGATGTGGAAGAGAACGCCATCCAGCGCGCCATGACGCACATGCTGGCCGTCAAGCCGGACGCCACCGAAACCGAGACGCGCGACATGCCCGTCGTGGCGATGTTCCACCTGGGCGGTGCACGCTCGCACGCACTGTTCTATCAAGGCTGGAAGGAGTTGTACGACCAGCCGATGTCCGGCTCGGGCGACCAGCTCACGCAAAGCATCTCGCGTCTGTTTTCCCTGGATCTACTCAAGGCCGAGGTGAAGAAGCGGAAGAACACGCTGCCCGACGAATACCGCAGCCAGCTGCTCAAGCCCTCGCTCGAGACGCTGGCCATGGAAGTCGGTCAGGCGATCCAGAATTTCCTGTCGACCTCGAGCGTCGGCCGCGTGGACGAGATCGTGCTCTCGGGCGGTCACGCATCGCTGCTGGGTGTGCAGACTGCAATCCAGCAACAGACGCAGATCAATACGACGCTGGCCAATCCGTTCGCGAACATGGGCGCGGCCAAGAACGTCAATGCGCGCTATTTGCAGCGCGATCTGCCGGCCTACATCGTCAGCGCGGGTCTTGCCCTGCGCGGGCTGCAATAAGGAGTCGACGATGGCCAATGAAAGCGCGAATGCCGTAAATGCGCTCCCGAACGTCAATCTGCTGCCGTATCACGCAGAGCGGCGTGCCGGTAAGCGCAAGAAAGTCTTCATGAGCCTGGGCGGCGCTGCCGTTGCGGGCGCTGTGGTGGTGTTCCTGGGTGGCATGGTGATCGATCACCAGACCGAAGAGGCGCAACGCATCAACGACATCCTCACGCAAAAAAACGCGGAGATGGACAAGCAGATCGCTGAGGTCAACACCCTCAAGAAGGACATCGACGACCTCCTGCAACGTCAGCAAGCGGTGGAAAGCCTGCAGAACCAGCGCAACCGCCCGGTGCAGTTGCTCGAAGAACTGGTGCGCCAGGTGCCGGACGGCATCTATCTCACCTCGCTCAAGCAGGATGGCGAGCGTTACACCGTATCGGGTGTGGCGCAGTCCAACGAACGCGTGTCGGACCTGCTGCGTAACCTTGGTGCGGTGCCCTGGCTGGATCACGCCGAGCTGGGTGAATCGGTGGCCACCACCATGACGAACAACCTGAAGGAACAGCGCCGCCTGTTCAACTTCACGATTCGCTTCCAATGGAAGGCCGAGCCGGTAGCGCCGGCCAAGCCGGGCGCGGCCACGGCGGGGAAATAACCATGGCGCTCTCGACCGAAATTTCGCTGGAAGACCTGGTCAGCCAGTTCCGTGGCCTGAACCTGAATGAGCCGGAAACGTGGCCGATCGCGCCGCGCATCCTGTTCATGATTCTCTCCGCCGTGCTGGTGATCGGATTGGGTTGGCAGTTCTACTGGAGCGGCAAGTTTGACGAGCGGGACGCCAAGCGTACCGAACAGAACAACCTCAAGTCGGCATACCAAAGCAAGCTCGCACAGGTGGTGAACCTCGAAGCGCTGCGCAAGCAGAAGGCCGAGGTGGAGCAGCGTGTCGCCAAGCTTGAGCTGCAACTGCCCAACAAAACCGAAATGGACGCGCTGCTGGCCGACGTTAACCATGCCGGTATCGCGCGTGGCCTGACCTTCGACCTGTTCCGCCCCGCTGCCGCCGTGATCAAGCCTTATTACGCTGAGATTCCGGTCGCCGTGAAGGTGAATGGCCGCTATCACGACATGGCGCTGTTTGCTGCCGACGTGGCGGCGCTGTCACGCATCGTTACGCTGCAGAACATCTCGCTGACGGGTACCAAGGATGGCGGCATGGTGATGGAAACGCGCGCTGAGGCCTACCGGGCACTCGACGCGGATGAGCAAGCGGCTCAGCGCAAAGCGAATGCCGCTGCCAAGGGAGGCGCCAAATGAGGGGCCGCACCATGAGCCGTCGCCGCATGTCGCACGTTCTGCGTCTGTCGCCCCTGTGCCTGGCCGTCGTGCTGACGGCCTGCGGCGCGAGCGAAGACGATGAATTGCAGCAATGGATGCAGCAAGCGCGCCAGAGCGTCAGTACGACCGTGCAGCCGCTGCCTGAGCCCAAGCCTTACGCGCCGCGCGAATACACGACCACCAAGCAGACTGATCCGTTCAGCGTGCAGAAGGTGGCAGAGCTTTCGCGCGCGCAGAACGAATCGCCGGAACCGAATCGCCGTCGCGAGCCGCTGGAAGACTATCCGCTGGAAGCCTTCAAGCTGGTCGGGACGATGAAGCGCAATGGCGAGACGGAAGCCGTCCTGTCTGTCGGGGACAAGACGCAGCATGTGCATGTGGGGCAGTACATCGGACAAAACTATGGTCGCATCGTCCGCATCGGAGACCAGGAACTCACCCTGCGTGAGCTGGTGCGCGAAGGCACGACCGAATGGAAAGAAAAAATGACGACCCTGAAAGTTCAGGAGAGCGCGCAATGACGATGCGTCTTGTGAAGGGCGGCCTGTCGCAGGCAACCCGAGTGGCCCGGGGGGGCGCGGTGGCATGGCTTTCGCTGTGCATGTTCATGTTGGCTGGTCAGGCCGTCGCTCAGCAGGCAGCCCCTGCGGCGGCAGTCTCCGGCAACACGATCGAAAAGGTGGAGCAGGCCACGGCCGGTGAATCCACCGTGGTGACGGTCACGCTCAAGAGCGCGCCGACGCAGAAGCCGGTGGAGTTCAGCACGCAGCAGCCTGCGCGCATCGCCATCGACTTCTTCGGGGCGACCTTCGCGCAAGGCCGCGCCAATTACCAATATGGCGGCAAGCTGCTGCGTTCGGCGAACGTCGTGCAGATCGGCGACCGTACCCGCGTCGTGCTCGATCTGTCGCGCCAGACGCAGTACAAGTCGGAAGTGCGCGGTAACCAGTACGTGCTGACGCTGCAAGCTGCGCCGGTGGCGGCGGCAGTCGCAGCGCCGACCTTCTCGGCCCCGACACCCGTCGCAGGCGCCGAGCGCCCGGCGGTGCGCAACGTTGACTTCCGCCGCGGCGAGGATCTTGCCGGCCGCGTGGTGGTCGACCTGTCGACTGCCAACTCGGCGATCAACATCGCCCAGCAAGGCCAGAACCTCGTGGTGGACTTCGTCGGTGCGACGCTGCCGCAGTCGCTGCGTCGTCGCTACGACGTGAGCGATTTCGGCACGCCCGTGCAGGCCATGCGTGCCACCGATAACGGCACTGGCGCACGTCTGATCATCGAGCCGCGTGGCAACTGGCAGTACAGCTCGTACCAGACCGACACGCAGTTCGTGGTGGAAGTGCGCCCGACGAAGGAAGACCCGAACAAGCTGATTTCCGGCCCGGGCTACCGTGGTGAGCGGCTGTCGCTGAACTTCCAGAACATCGATGTGCGTTCGTTGCTGCAAGTCTTCGCCGACTTCACGAATCTCAACATCGTGACCAGCGACAGCGTGACGGGTACCCTTTCGCTGCGTCTGAAGGATGTGCCGTGGGATCAGGCACTGCAGATCGTGCTCGATTCGAAGGGCCTGGCGTCGCGTCGCAACGGCAACGTGCTGTGGGTGGCCCCGCGTGGTGAACTGGCCACGAAGGAAAAGGCCGAGCTGGAGTCGCAACAGCAAGTGACCGAGCTGGAGCCGCTACGCAGCCAAGTGTTCCGACTGAACTATCAGAACGCTGGGGATGTGCGCAACATGCTGCTGGGTGCTGGTGCCGCAGGTGGTGCGGGCGGTGCAGCCGGTGGCGCCGCGACTTCGCGGATTCTGTCCAAGCGTGGCTCGCTCACGGCGGATACGCGTACGAATCAACTGTTCGTCTCCGACATCCCGAGCAAGCTCGAAGAGGTGCAGGCGTTCCTCCAGAAGATCGACATCCCGGTTCGTCAGGTGATGATCGAGGCGCGCATTGTTGAGGCGGACGACACGTTCAGTCGCAACCTGGGTGCCAAGCTGGGCTTTGCCTCCAAGACGAATGGCGCCGGTTACGGCAACACCTACACCAACGTGGTGTCGCCGGTTACGCAAGGCGCCACGTGGGACAACAGCCCGGCGATCAGCTTCCCCGCCAACGGCATCAACGGCGTGAATGCAGCCAGCGTGGCCGTGAGTCTGTTCAATGCCGGTGCCGGCCGTTTCCTGGCGCTGGAGCTGTCTGCGCTGGAAGCTGATGGTCGCGGCAAGATCGTCTCGAGCCCGCGCGTGGTCACTGCAGACAACATCAAGGCGCTGATCGAGCAAGGTACTGAAATTCCGTACCAACAGGCGACCTCTTCCGGTGCGACTTCGGTGCAGTTCAAGAAGGCCAACCTGAAGCTGGAAGTGACGCCCAAGATCACACCGGATGGCAACATCTTCTTGGATGTGGACGTCAACAAGGACAGCGTGGGTATCCAGACCACCAACGGCTTTGCCATCGACACCAAACACGTACAGACGCAGGTGCTGGTCGAGAACGGCGGCACGGTCGTGATCGGCGGTATCTACACGCAGAACGAGCGGACCGACATCAACAAGGTGCCGTTGCTGGGCGATATTCCGGTGCTGGGCAACTTGTTCAAGAGCACGAGCAAGATCAACAACCGCACCGAGCTGCTGGTTTTCCTGACGCCGCGTGTGCTGTCCGATCAACTGTCGCTGAAGTAATCGGCGGCGGTATCGCGATCTGAAAGCCCGGCCTCCTGAGTGGAGCGCCGGGCTTTTTTGTGTCCTGCTGCCGGGTTTGTGCGGGATGGTGACCAAATGCCACTACAATCAAGCTCAAATTCCTGATTTCACGCGATTTTGTCTGTTTCCAACGTATTTTTCGTCGGCTTGATGGGCGCGGGCAAGACCACGGTCGGCCGGGCGGTGGCGCGTCGGCTCGATCTGCCGTTCTTCGACTCCGATCATGAGATCGAAGCGCGCTGCGGCGTGCGTGTGCCGATCATTTTCGAGCACGAGGGCGAAGTGGGTTTCCGCGATCGCGAAACCCACATGATCGACGAACTCACCTCGCGCGATGGCGTGGTCCTCGCCACGGGCGGCGGTGCGGTGCTGCGTGCCGAGAATCGCGCGCTCCTGCGCGAGCGCGGGACCGTGATCTACCTGCGCGCCAATCCGCATGACCTGTACCTGCGCACGCGGCACGACAAGAACCGGCCACTGCTGCAGACCGAAAACCCGCGTGCCAAGCTTGAAGAACTGCATGCGATCCGGGATCCGCTATACCGTGATGTGGCGCACTTTGTCATCGAAACGGGCAAGCCCACCGTCGCCCAGCTTGTTAATATGGTGCTGATGCAACTCGAGGTGGCCGGCATTGTGGCGCCGCCTGCGGGCGCCTCCACCTCCTCGCAAGTCTCCCCTCAGTCATGATTACCGTTGATGTTGACCTCGGCGATCGCGCCTATCCGATCCATATCGGCTCGGGGTTGCTGTCCAAGGCCGAGTTGTTCGCCCCCCACATTCGCGGCGCGCGTGCCGTGATCGTCACCAACGAGACCGTCGCGCCGCTGTATGCGGCCAAGGTCGAAGAAGCCATTCGCGCGCTTGGCAAGGCCGTCGACACGGTTGTGCTGCCCGATGGCGAGTCGTTCAAGAAGTGGGACACGCTCAACCGGATCTTCGATGCGCTGTTGACGACCGGTGCAGACCGCAAGACCACGCTGATCGCGCTGGGCGGCGGCGTGATCGGCGACATGACCGGCTTTGCCGCGGCCTGCTACATGCGCGGTGTGCCGTTCATTCAGGTACCGACGACGCTGCTGTCGCAGGTCGATTCCTCGGTGGGCGGCAAAACGGGTATCAACCACCCGCTGGGCAAGAACATGATCGGCGCGTTCCACCAGCCGCAGGTGGTGCTGGCCGACATCGATACGCTACGCACGTTGCCTGCGCGCGAGCTGGCTGCCGGCATGGCCGAGGTCATCAAGCACGGCGCAATCGCCGATGCCGATTACTTCGCCTGGATCGAACAGAACATCAAGGGTCTCAACGATTGCGATGCCGACCTGATGTCCGAAGCCGTGCGGGGCTCGGTGCGCATCAAGGCGGCCGTCGTGGCGCAGGACGAGCGCGAAACCGGCCTGCGTGCCACGCTCAATTTCGGCCATACCTTCGGCCACGCCATCGAGGCTGGCCTGGGCTACGGCGAATGGCTGCACGGCGAAGCCGTCGGCTGCGGCATGGTGATGGCGGCGGACCTGTCGCATCGCCTGGGCTTTATCGATATCGACACGCGCAACCGCATCACTGCACTCACGCGTGCGGCTGATCTGCCGGTGGTGGCACCGGACCTGGGCGTCGATCGCTTCATCGAGCTGATGCGCGTCGACAAGAAGGCCGAAGCCGGCGAGATCAAATTCGTGTTGCTGCGCAAGCTGGGCCAGGCGTTCGTGACTACGGTGCCCGATGCCGACTTGCGCGCCACCTTGCAGCACGCCGTGCTGCGACCACCGACCGAAGCGCCCGTCGCCTGAGGCAAGACGAGATGGCCCGATGAACGACCGATTTGATTTGCCGTCCGCGCCGTTCGACCTCGAAGGCCATCTCGCCCCTTACGCCGCACATTCAGCGCAGACGCGCGGCCGCGTGCACGCCGAGCCGCCCTCCACCTCGCGCACCGAGTTCCAGCGTGACCGCGATCGCATCATCCACAGCACCGCGTTTCGGCGCCTCGAATACAAGACGCAAGTCTTTGTGAACCACGAGGGCGACCTGTTCCGGACGCGGCTCACGCACAGCCTGGAGGTCGCGCAGATTGGTCGTTCGATTGCGCGCAGTCTGCGCCTGAACGAAGACCTGGTCGAAGCGGTTTCGCTGGCACACGATCTGGGTCACACGCCATTCGGCCACGCTGGGCAGGACGCGCTCAACGACTGCATGAAGCCGTATGGCGGCTTCGAACACAACCTGCAGAGCTTGTTGGTGGTCGATCGGCTGGAAGAGCGCTACGGCGGTTTCGATGGCCTGAACCTCACGTTCGAGACGCGCGAGGGCATTCTCAAACATTGCTCGCGCAATAACGCGGCCACGCTTGGTGACCTGGGGCGGCGCTTTCTCGAAGGTCAGCAGCCCTCGCTGGAAGCCCAGCTTGCCAATCTCGCTGATGAGGTCGCGTACAACAACCACGATATCGACGATGGCCTGCGCTCCGGCCTGATTACGCTGGAGCAACTCGAAGGCGTACCGCTGTGGGCTATCCACCGGCGTGAAGCCGAGGCCGCGTTCCCGGATGTCAGCGGCCGGCGCCTGATCAACGAAACCATTCGCCGCATCATCAACGCGCTGATCGTCGATCTGATCGGTACCACGCGTGCCGGCATTGCTGACGTTGCGCCGCAATGTATCGATGATGTGCGTGCCGCGCCGGCGCTCGTTGCCTTCTCCGAGCCGATGCGTGAAGAGGCGCGCGCGCTCAAGCGCTTCCTGTTTGACAACCTGTATCGGCATTACCTCGTGATGCGCATGGCCGCGAAGGCGCGCCGCATCATCGACGATCTGTTCCGCGTCTTCATGGAAGACCCGCGCCTGCTGCCGCCGCAGTACCAGGCGAAAGCCAACCCCGAAGAGCAGCCGCGCTGGATTGCGCATTACATCGCTGGCATGACGGATCGTTACGCCATCAAGGAGCATCGCCGCATCTTTGCCGTGGATGCGGTTTGAGTAACGGCAGTAACGGTCGAGCCGCTATCCGATCGCCTGGCTCCCAAGCGATCTGAAACCAGATCAAAATCAAACGCCCAAAAAAAATGCCCGGCCGCCCCAACGCATGCCGGGCCGAACGCGCCAACCACCGCCGACGAGCGCCCCCGCCGTCGACGGCCCCTGCGGCACGTCGGTAAAAGTCGATCAGGACAGTGTCAGTTCGCTGATCGCCCTCCCTTAAAAGCGATAACCCAGGCCGACGCCCAGCAGCCATGGGTCAACCTTGACCTTGCTGATGGTCTGGCCGGCCATCTTCACGTCGGCGCTGATCCAGGTCTTCTTCAGGTCGACGTTGAAGTAGAGGCGTTCGGTCAGGCGATAGTCGAAGCCGACCTGCAGCGCGGGGCCGAAGCTGTTCTTGCTCAGGTCCAGAGAACCAACGCCGGGCACCTGCAGATTTACATTCGAGATGCGCGTGTAGTTGATGCCAGCGCCCACGTACGGCTTGAAGCGCGACTCGGGCGTGAAGTGGTACTGCATCGTCAGGATGGGCGGCAAGTGGCGGAAACTGCCGATCTTGGTCGGGCCGCCCAGCGCGCTTTGCATGACCGTGACGTCCTGTTGTTGCGGGTAGGTCAGGATCAGTTCGGCCGCGAGGTGTGGCGTAAAGAAGTACGAGATGTCCAGCTCGGGCAGGACCTTGTTGTTGATCTGAATGGCGTCAGCCGGAATGGCCAGTGCGGGCACCGCGTCGGATTTGTTGGCGGCTGTCAGATTGACGGCGCGCAGACGCACCATCCAGTTGCCGGTGGCCGGCGCCAAATCCGTGCTCTGCGCAAAGGCGGTTTGGCTGAATCCGGCGGCAAGCATTCCGGCGGCTACAGCAACAGCGGCTAGGCGGTGAAAAGCCATGAATCGCTCCCTCTCGTGTCGTCTCGTGATGTGATGGGAGCCAGTCTCGCGGGGAAGTCGCTTGGCCGGTTTGCTCGGGATCAAGTTCTCCCTGTCGTCGATAGCGCGTAGGGCCGCCGATTTGACGGCACGCAAACTCTGCCGTCGCCCCTCGACGACAACCGGCATGCAAGCGTTTGCCCACTGAAAAGTGGGGACAGATTCGTCGGCTTCGGGCTACGATGGCGCTTTTCGCCGCATGTCTTTTCCATGGCCCGCCTGCCTCGCCTCAGTCCCACCGATGTCCCTGTGCACGTGTTGCAGCGCGGCAACAACCGCCAGATCGTTTTTCGCGGCGACGACGACTACGCGTTCTATCTCGATACGTTGCGCATGGCCGCACGCGAGCACGACTTCGCCGTCCATGGTTTCTCGCTGATGCCGAATCACGTCCATCTGGTGGGAACGCCCAAGGTGGCGGACAGCCTTTCGCGCACGCTGCAGGCGGTCGGACGGCGCTATACGCGGTACTTCAACGCCGCCGCTGATCGCAGCGGAACGCTATGGGAAGGGCGTTTCCGCTCGACCGTACTGGACCCGACCGAATGGGTGCTGCCGATACTGTTGTATGTGGAATCCAACGCGGTGCGCGCGGGCCTGGTCAGCACGCCGGAAGACGACCGATGGAGCACGTATCGGCATCATGTGGGTATTCAATCCATTCCGTGGGTGAGTGACCACTATTGCTACTGGCGTCTTGGCAACACGCCTTTCGAACGCCAATCGCGCTATCGAACGTTGTGGCATGAAGGTCTGGGTTCAGACCAGCTTGCGCAGATTCGCCAGCATGTGCACAGCGGCTGGCCACTCGGAAACGAGGCGTTTCTCGCGACACTGGCGCGCGCCGGCGGCCGCCGCGTTGCGCCCCTGCCGAAGGGGCGACCGCCTCGCCAACCCGCAGAAGTGGGCGCGGAGGACAGCGCGCGCACTGAATAGTAGGGTGGCGGGGCCGTCACGCACAGCCTCATCACTGCGCTCGAATTTAATCTGTCCCCACTAATAAACCCGCACTGTTGTCGTGCATTTATTAATTTACTCCGACCCCATTTAAAAACTTTTGCCTGTTACAGGCTGCTCTTTTATATTCGTTCCACCCCGCATTCATGGTGCGGCGCGCCATTGCTTGTCTGCCACCGCATCCGCACGATCGCGAGGGCCTTCTACGACGGCGCGAAGTACCCACAACCTCGGAAGATCGCCGTGGAACAACATTCCTTCCCCGCCGCACCGTCGGCCCAGGGTCTGTACGACCCGACCAATGAACATGACGCTTGCGGCGTCGGCTTCGTCGCTCACATCAAGGGCAAGAAGAGCCACGAGATCGTCCAGCAGGGTTTGCGCATCCTGCATAACCTCGACCACCGAGGCGCGGTCGGTGCTGATCCGCTGATGGGCGACGGCGCGGGCATCCTGCTGCAGATTCCCGACCAGTTCTTCCGTGAAGAAATGGCGAAGCAGGGCATCAACCTGCCGCCGGCCGGCGAATACGGCGTCGGTATGATCTTCCTGCCGAAGGAGCACGCGTCGCGCTTGGCCTGCGAACAGGAACTCGAGCGCACCGTGCGTCTGGAAGGCCAGGTCGTGCTGGGTTGGCGCGATGTTCCGGTCGACAAGACCATGCCGATGTCGCCGACGGTCCAGAAGACCGAGCCGGTGATCCGCCAGATTTTCATCGGGCGCGGGCGCGACATCATGACCACCGACGCGCTGGAGCGGAAGCTGTACGTGATCCGCAAGACTGCCAGCCACGCCATCCAGGCACTCAAGCTCAAGCACGGTAAGGAATACTTCGTGCCGTCGATGTCGGCGCGCACGATCGTCTACAAGGGCCTGCTGCTGTGCGAACAGGTGGGCCGCTATTACCAGGACTTGGCAGACCCGCGTACGGTGTCGGCGCTGGCGCTGGTGCACCAGCGTTTCTCGACCAACACGTTCCCGGCCTGGGAGCTGGCGCACCCGTACCGCATGGTTGCGCACAACGGCGAAATCAACACCGTCAAGGGCAACGTCAACTGGATCAACGCGCGTACGGGCGGCATCTCGTCGCCGGTGCTGGGCGATGATCTGCCGAAGCTGTGGCCCCTGATCTATCCGGGCCAGTCGGATACCGCATCGTTCGACAACTGCCTCGAACTGCTGACGATGGCCGGCTACCCGTTGGCCCAGGCGATGATGATGATGATTCCGGAAGCGTGGGAACAGCACACGCTGATGGACGACAACCGTCGCGCCTTCTACGAATACCACGCCGCGATGATGGAGCCGTGGGACGGCCCCGCCGCCATCTGCTTTACCGACGGCCGCCAGATCGGCGCAACGCTCGACCGTAACGGCTTGCGTCCGGCGCGCTATTACGTGACCGACGACGACATGGTCGTGATGGCCTCGGAGGCCGGCGTGCTGCCGATTCCCGAGTCGCGCATCGTCAAGAAGTGGCGTCTGCAGCCGGGCAAGATGTTCCTGATCGACATGGAGCAGGGCCGCATCATCGACGACAAGGAACTCAAGGACAACCTGGCCAACGCCAAGCCCTACAAGAGCTGGATCGATGCCGTGCGCATCAAGCTCGACGAGCTGGACGCGAAGCCCGAAGACGTGGCCGCCGAGACCAAGCCGGCCGCCAAGCTGCTGGACCGCCAGCAGGCCTTCGCCTACACGCAGGAAGACGTCAAGTTCCTGATGACCCCGATGGCCGCCAACGGCGAAGAGGCCGCAGGCTCCATGGGTAACGACAGCCCGCTGGCCGTGCTGTCGTCCAAGAACAAGACGCTTTACAACTATTTCAAGCAACTGTTCGCGCAGGTCACGAACCCGCCGATCGACCCGATCCGCGAAAACGTGGTGATGTCGCTTGTCTCGTTCATCGGGCCGAAGCCGAACCTGCTTGAGCTGAACAACATCAACCCGCCGATGCGTCTTGAAGTGAGCCAGCCCGTGCTGGACTTCAAGGACATGGCGAAGATCCGGAACATCGAGCACTACACCGGCGGCAAGTTCATGGCTTACGAGCTGGACATCTGCTACCCGGTGGCGTGGGGCAAGGAAGGCATCGAGGCGCGCCTGGCCTCGCTGTGCGCCGAGGCGGTTGACGCGGTCAAGTCGGGCTACAACATCCTGATCGTGTCGGACCGTGCGGTCGACGAGAAGCAGGCTGCCATTCCGGCGCTGCTGGCCACGTCCGCCATCCACCATCACCTGGTGGAGAAGGGCTTGCGCACGAGCACCGGTCTGGTCGTCGAAACGGGTTCGGCCCGCGAAGTGCACCACTTCGCGCTGCTGGCCGGCTACGGCGCAGAAGCCGTGCATCCGTATCTGGCGATGGAGACGCTGGCCGAATTGGCGCCGGGTCTGGGCCTGACCGCCGAGAAAGCCATCTACAACTTCACCAAGGCGATCGGCAAGGGCCTGCACAAGGTGATGTCCAAGATGGGCATCTCGACGTACATGTCGTACACGGGCGCGCAAATCTTCGAAGCAATCGGCCTGTCGCGTGAACTGGTCGACAAGTACTTCCACGGCACCGCATCGAACGTGGGCGGCATCGGCATCTTCGAGGTGGCCGAAGAAGCGCTGCGCTTGCACCGTGACGCCTTTGGAGATGCACCGGTGCTGGCGAACATGCTGGACGCTGGTGGCGAATACGCCTACCGCATCCGCGGCGAAGAGCACATGTGGACCCCGGATTCGATCGCCAAGCTGCAGCACGCGACGCGCGCGAATTCGTACCAGACGTACAAGGAATACGCGAACCTGATCAACGATCAGAGCAAGCGCCACATGACGCTGCGCGGTCTGTTCGAGTTCAAGGTGGACCCGGCACGCGCGATCCCGCTGGAAGAAGTGGAATCCGCCAAGGAGATCGTCAAGCGCTTTGCTACCGGCGCCATGTCGCTGGGTTCGATTTCGACCGAAGCGCACACCACGCTGGCCGTGGCGATGAACCGCATCGGCGGTAAGTCGAACACGGGTGAAGGCGGCGAAGACGAGCGCCGTTACCGCAATGAACTGCGCGGCATTCCCATCAAGCAGGGCACGAAGCTGTCGGACGTGATCGGCCGCGAAGTGGTCGAGCGCGATCTGGAACTGCAGGAAGGCGATTCGCTGCGCTCGAAGATCAAGCAGGTGGCGTCGGGCCGTTTTGGCGTGACGGCGGAGTACCTGGCTTCGGCTGATCAGATCCAGATCAAGATGGCGCAGGGCGCCAAGCCTGGCGAAGGCGGCCAACTGCCCGGCCACAAGGTGACGGACTACATCGGCAAGCTGCGTTATGCGGTGCCGGGCGTGGGCCTGATCTCGCCGCCGCCGCACCATGACATTTACTCGATTGAGGATCTGGCGCAGCTTATCCACGACCTGAAGAACGTGAATCCGCGTTCGGACGTGTCGGTCAAGCTGGTGTCGGAAGTGGGCGTGGGCACTGTGGCTGCAGGTGTCGCCAAGGCCAAGGCCGATCACGTGGTGATCGCGGGCCATGACGGCGGAACCGGCGCTTCGCCGTGGTCGTCGATCAAGCACGCCGGCACGCCGTGGGAACTGGGCCTGGCCGAGACGCAGCAGACGCTGATGCTCAATGGCCTGCGCAACCGCATCCGCGTGCAGGCCGACGGCCAGATGAAGACCGGCCGCGACGTGGTAATCGGCGCGCTGCTGGGCGCGGACGAGTTCGGCTTCGCCACTGCACCGCTGGTGGTCGAGGGCTGCATCATGATGCGCAAGTGCCACCTGAACACCTGCCCGGTGGGCGTGGCGACGCAGGATCCGGTGCTGCGCAAGAAGTTCTCGGGCAAGCCCGAGCATGTGGTGAATTACTTCTTCTTCGTGGCCGAAGAAGTGCGCGAAATCATGGCGCAGTTGGGCATCCGCACGTTCAACGAACTGATCGGCCGCGCGGATCTGCTCGACACGAAGTCCGGCATCGAACACTGGAAGGCCCGCGGTCTGGACTTCGCGCGCATCTTCTATCAGCCGGCCAAGAAGGAAGGCGAGCCGTGCTACCAAGTCGACGTGCAAGACCACGGCCTGGACCGCGCGCTGGATCACCAGCTCATCGAGAAGGCCAAGGCTGCGCTGGAAAAGGGCGAGCGCGTGTCGTTCATCCAGCCGGTGCGCAACGTCAACCGTACCGTGGGCGCGATGCTCTCGGGCGAAGTGGCCAAGCGCTACGGCCATGAAGGTCTGCCTGATGACTCGATCCACGTGCAGATGCAGGGCACGGCCGGCCAGTCGTTCGGTGCGTTCCTGGCGCACGGTGTGACGCTGGACCTGGTGGGCGACGGTAACGACTACGTGGGCAAGGGCCTGTCGGGCGGCCGCGTGATCGTGCGTCCGCCGCACGAGTTCCGCGGTGAGCCGACCAACAACATCATCGTCGGCAACACCGTGCTGTACGGCGCGCTGGCCGGTGAAGCGTACTTCAACGGCGTGGCCGGCGAGCGCTTCGCGGTGCGCAACTCCGGCGCCACCACGGTGGTGGAAGGCACGGGCGACCACGGCTGCGAATACATGACCGGTGGCACCGTCGTCGTGCTGGGCATCACCGGCCGCAACTTCGCGGCAGGTATGTCGGGCGGCGTCGCCTACGTCTATGACGAAGACGGCCTGTTCGACAAGCGCTGCAACACGGCGCAGGTCGCACTGGAATCCGTGCTGTCGGCAGCTGACCAGGAGAAGGCACATACCTCGGCGACTTGGCACAAGGTGAACGGCGAGCGCGTGCTAGACGAGCACCTGCTCAAGGCGCTGGTGGAAAAGCACTTCCGCTACACCGGTTCCGAGCGTGCCAAGGAGCTGCTGGCCGACTGGAACAACGCCCGTCGCCGCTTCGTCAAGGTCTTCCCGACCGAGTACAAGCGCGCCCTGGCCGAGATGTACGAGCGCGAACAGGAAGCCGGCCGCGAACAGATCGCAGCCTGATTCCCCTCGACTCGGCGAATGGTTGATCCGCGCGATCGGCCATTCGCCACCACCGAATACAACGCAACCTCACAAGACAGGCCCGACTGCCTGGCTAGCACGACTGTGCCAGCAGAGCAGCATCGGGTCAGGAAGGACACCATGGGCAAGGCGACCGGTTTTCTCGAATTTCCCCGCCAGAACGAGGCATACGAAGCGCCCGAAGCGCGCGTGAAGCATTACAAGGAGTTCGTGTTCGCGCTGGCGGACAACGAAGCCAAGATCCAGGGCGCACGTTGCATGGACTGCGGCATTCCGTTCTGCAACAACGGTTGCCCGGTCAACAACATCATCCCGGACTTCAACGATCTGGTGTATCGCCAGGACTGGAAGACGGCGATTGAAGTGCTGCACTCGACCAACAACTTCCCTGAGTTCACGGGCCGCATCTGCCCGGCGCCGTGCGAAGCGGCTTGCACGCTGGGCATCAACGAACTGCCGGTGGGCATCAAGTCGATCGAGCACGCCATCATCGACAAGGCCTGGAAAGAAGGCTGGGTCGCGCCCCAAGTGCCGAAGCACAAGACCGGCAAGACCGTGGCCGTGGTCGGCTCGGGCCCTGCGGGCATGGCAGCTGCGCAGCAACTGGCGCGCGCCGGTCACGATGTGACGCTGTTCGAAAAGAACGACCGCATTGGCGGCCTGCTGCGCTACGGCATCCCCGACTTCAAGCTGGAAAAGGCACAGATCGACCGCCGCATGCAACAGATGGAAGCCGAGGGCGTGACCTTCCGCACCGGCGTGATGGTGGGCGACAAGACGGTTCCGGCTGGCATCACCAACGACGCGCGGGAGATGATCTCTGCCGACGACATCCTTAAGCAATTCGACGCCGTCGTGCTGACGGGCGGTTCGGAAGTGCCGCGCGATCTGCCGGTGCCGGGCCGTGATCTGGACGGCGTGCATTACGCGCTGGAATTCCTGATCCCGCAGAACAAGGAAGTGGCCGGCGATGCGCCGAACCCGATCCGCGCCGATGGCAAGCACGTCATCGTGATCGGCGGTGGCGACACGGGCTCGGACTGCGTGGGCACGTCCAACCGCCATGGCGCCGCGTCGGTCACGCAGTTCGAACTGCTGCCGCGTCCGCCCGAAGAAGAGAACAAGCCGCTGGTGTGGCCGTACTGGCCGATCAAGCTGCGCACGTCGTCGTCGCACGACGAAGGTTGCGAGCGCGACTGGTCGGTTGCCACCAAGGCGCTTATCGGTGAAAACGGCCGCGTGACGGGCCTCACCGGTGTGCGCCTGGAGTGGAAGGACGGCAAGATGGCCGAAGTTGCAGGCAGCGAGTTCACGCTCAAGGCCGATCTCGTGTTGCTGGCGATGGGCTTTACGAACCCGGTCGGCGGCGTGCTGGATGCCTTCGGCGTGACGAAGGATGCGCGCAACAATGCGCGTGCCGCCACCGAAGGCGACAACGCCTACGCCACCAACGTGCCGAAGGTGTTCGCCGCCGGTGATGTGCGCCGCGGCCAGTCGCTCGTCGTGTGGGCCATCCGGGAAGGCCGCCAAGCCGCCCGCTCGGTCGACGCGTTTCTCATGGGCCATTCGGAACTGCCGCGCTGACCACGCGGTTGACCGGATGACTCAGGCCCGCCTTGGCGGGCCTTTTTATTTGTGACGCACGTGTTTTGGCGCGCGCGTCATGCCTCATGGTTTACGTCGACATGGTTTACATGAGTGCAGGGCGGACGGGCGGATTTCTAGAATGAGATCTCCTCGTGATCCCAATCCCAACCTGCCTCATGCGACCTCGTGCCCGCAATGTGCGTGCTGATGTGTCCCACGCGCCCGATGTGCCGCATATGCCGGACCGGCAGCGGCGGCGGGCGCTTGCGTGGCTGGGTGTGCTGCCGGCAATGCTGACGTCGCCCGCGCATGCATTGCTGCAAGGGTATCCCTCGCAACCGCTGCGTCTGGTCGTGCCGGCGGCGGAAGGCAGTGCGTTTGATGCGCTCGCCCGGGCACTGGCGACGCAACTGCAACAGCAGGTCGGCCGCGAGGTGGGCGTCGAGAATCGCCCCGCAGCCAATGGCATGGCCGCCGGTGAGGCCGTTGCCCGCGCGCCATCTGATGGCCATACGTTGCTGCTTCAACAGACCACGTTCGTCGCTCAGCCCGCGCTGGAACCAGCGTCGTATGACCCGCTGCGTGACTTCCAACCGGTAGCGATGGTGGCCACGCTGCCGCTGTTTCTCGCTGTCGATGCGCGCTTGCCGATCTACTCCATCACCGATCTGCTTGCGCAGGCGCGCGGCGAGTCCGTCACGGTCAATTGCGGCTCGGATATCGTCGGCACGTGGTCGCACCTTGTCGCCGAGCAGTTTGTGCGCGACTACGCTTTCCATGCGCCGCATGTGGCCGTTCGCGGTGAAGCGGGGCTCGTGCAACAGATCCTGGCCGGACGCATGTCGGCATGTTTCGCCTGCTATCCGAGCGTGGCGGCAGCCGCTGCCAATGGCCAGCTACGGTTGCTCGGGGTGACGGGGGGAGCTCGCTCGCGCTTCGCGCCCGCCGTGCCGACGCTACGCGAAGGCGGTCTCGCCGGATTCGATCGCAGCGCCTGGATCGGCACCTTCATGCCCGCGCGCACCCCCCGGCTTCTGTCGATACGCGCGGCGGCCGAACTGCGTCGCGCCGTCGCTTCAGGTGACGTTCACGCTACGTTGCGTGCTGGCGGCTTCGAGCCGGAGTGGGATGCCCCCGACACGTTTGCCCAAGCCGTGCGCCGTGATGCCACGCACTGGCAGGGGGTGATTCGCCAAGCCGATCTACGGCTCGATAGCGGCGAATAGGCCACTTCCACTGCCGGTCTGCAGCGCCAGCCCAACTTCGCAGGCGCACCACTTTCAGCAACCCGCAAGGGCCGAAAACCCGCGGCGCGGCGAACAAGCCACACTAACTGTCGGTAAGCAAGGCGTGACTGACGGGCTACGCGGGTTTCCACCTATAATGGCGGGCCGCGCGAAGCCACCTCTTTTGGCGAGCCCGCGGAAGTCAAGACAACGAGATGCGGCAGCATGAAGCCGCCAACCTGCCGAGCCCTCTGCACCGATCTCTACCGTGTCCACCCAGCCTTCCAACGCCGTTGTCGAACTCGATCAGGTCGATTTCGCCTATCAGCCAGGCGCGCGGCGCATTCTGTCCGGCCTGTGCATGCGCGTGCCCAGGGGCAGCGTGGTGGCCGTCATGGGTGGCTCCGGTTGCGGCAAGACGACGATTCTGCGCTTGATTGGCGGCCAAGTGGCCGCTGCCGCCGGCACAGTCCGCGTACACGGCCAGGACATCGGCGCCATGGGCAAGCGTGAACTGTACGCGGCACGCCGGCAGATGGGCATGCTGTTCCAGTTCGGAGCGCTGTTTACCGATCTGTCCGTGTTCGACAATGTGGCATTTCCACTGCGCGAACATACCGAACTGCCCGAACTGCTCATCCGCGATCTGGTGCTGATGAAGCTCAACGCCGTCGGCCTGCGCGGTGCGCGCGACCTGATGCCCTCGGAGATTTCCGGCGGTATGGCGCGGCGCGTGGCATTGGCGCGGGCGATCGCGCTCGATCCGTCGCTCCTCCTTTACGACGAGCCGTTCGCCGGGCTGGACCCGATCTCGCTGGGCCTGACCGCCTCGCTCATCCGCAAGCTGAACGACGCGCTGGGCGCGACCAGCATCATCGTCTCGCACGACGTGCAGGAGACGTTCCGCATCGCCGATTACGTCTACTTCATCGCCAACGGTAGCATTGCCGCGCAGGGCACGCCGGCTGAGCTCACCGCGTCGACCGATCCGTTCGTGCGCCAGTTCGTGCGTGGCGAGGCGGACGGCCCTGTGCCGTTCCACTATCCTGGGGCGCCCCTGGCCGATGACTTCGGTCTGGGCAAGAACGGAGGCGCACGGTGATCTCTACCATCGGCCGCTTTGTCCTGGTGCTGGTCAGCCGCTTCGGCTACGCCGCGCGCACGTTGATTTCGCTCATTGGCGCTTCCGGCGATGTGCTTCGCCGCCCGCGCCTGGTGATCGAGCAACTGCGCTTCGTCGGCAATGATTCGTTCATCATCATTGCCGTATCGGGCTTGTTCGTTGGTTTCGTGCTTGGCTTGCAGGGTTACAACACACTTAACCGATACGGCTCCGAGCAGGCGCTGGGCCTGCTGGTGGCGCTGTCGCTGGTGCGCGAACTGGGGCCGGTGGTGACGGCACTGCTGTTTGCCGGTCGTGCCGGTACCTCGCTCACGGCCGAGATCGGCTTGATGAAAGCCGGCGAGCAACTGATCGCCATGGAAATGATGGGCGTCGATCCGCTAGCCCGCGTGCTGGCGCCGCGCTTCTGGGCGGGTTTCATTGCCATGCCGCTGCTGGCCGCGATTTTCAGTGCGGTGGGTATTCTGGGCGGATACTTCGTCGGGGTCGGGCTGATTGGCGTGGACCCTGGGGCGTTCTGGTCGCAGATGCAGGCCGGCGTGGATGTCATGGACGACGTGCTTAACGGCGTCATCAAGAGTGTCGTGTTTGGTGTGGCGGTCACCTTCATTGCGCTGTATCAGGGCTATGAGGCCAAGGCCACGCCGGAAGGCGTCTCGCGCGCGACTACCCGGACGGTGGTGATCGCGTCGCTCACCGTGCTGGCGCTGGATTTCGTGCTCACGGCACTGATGTTCAGCTGAGCCGCCGGTTGTCGTTAGCGTTCAACGAGAAAAGATCATGCGTAAAAGCGTCCTCGATTTCTGGGTCGGCCTATTCGTTCTGGTGGGCATCATTGCGCTGCTATTCCTGGCGCTCAAGGCGGGCAATATGAGCTCGTTCTCGTTTGCCAAGACTTACCAGGTGAAAGCGGCCTTCGACAATATCGGCGGTTTGAAGGTGCGGGCTCCGGTCAAGAGTTCGGGTGTGGTGGTCGGCCGTGTGTCGCAGATCCTCTTCGACGACAAGAGCTACCAGGCAATCGCCGTGCTCGATATGGATCAGCGTTATCAGTTTCCGAAAGACAGTTCGGCCAAGGTCCTGACCTCGGGGCTGCTGGGTGAGCAATACATCGGTATTGAACCGGGCGGCGACTCGGCCATGCTTGCCAGCGGCAGCAAGATCACGATGACGCAGTCGGCGGTGGTGCTGGAAAACCTGATCAGCCAGTTCCTTTACAGCAAGGCCGCGGATGCCGGTGCCGGCAGCGCTAATGGCAGTGCCGGCGGAGCCAAGCCGGCCGAGGGCAGTGGGAGCAAATAAACCATGAAAACAACAACATCCATCCGTGCGCTGCGCGGCTTTGCGCTGGCCGTGGCTGCAGGCGCCTCGCTGCTGGCCGGCTGTGCCACCGGGCCGAATGCCAATCCGGCCGATCCGATCGAGCCGTTCAACCGCGAAGTCTTCCGCATCAATGAGGACCTCGACAAGGGCGTGCTGAAGCCGGTTGCGCAAACGTATGTCGATGTGGTGCCGTCGCCGGCGCGCACGGCGGTGTCGAACTTCTTCTCGAATGCAGGCGATGTCTATTCGGCCGTCAACAACCTGCTGCAGTTGAAGGGCACGGCCGCGCTGGAAGACACCATGCGTGTGGCGATCAATACGGTGCTGGGTCTGGGGGGGCTGATCGACATCGCGTCGGACGCCGGCCTGCCCAAGCACAAGGAAGACTTCGGCCAGACACTGGGTGTATGGGGTGTGCCGTCGGGTCCGTACGTCGTCTGGCCGTTGCTTGGTCCGAGCACCGCACGTGACACTGTGGGGTTCCTGGTGGACTGGCAGATGGATCCGCTCACGTACTGGCACGACAGCGCAGTCACCTACTCGCTGGCCGCCCTGCGCGTGGTCGACGTGCGTGCGAACCTGCTTGGGGCCAGCAACGTGCTCGAACAGGCCGCTGTCGACAAATACACCTTCTTGCGCGACGCCTATCTGCAGCGCCGCCGCTACCTGATCTATGACGGCAACCTGCCGGAAGATCAGGACAACAAGAAATCGCCGGATACCGGTGACGCCACGGTCTCGCCGTACCAGCGCTTCACCCCCAACTGGCCGGTATTTCGTCGCTGATCGGTACACGTAACAAGGTCGCCTCAAAGGTGACAAGGCGTAAAACTGGCCGGCCCGCACGAACTTGCCTGCGGGCGGTCTGTTCTAATCGCCAACAAGATTGCGGCGAATGTGCCGCAAGCGACCCGAAAATCACACTATAAGGACGCGATATGTTGAAGAAGCTTCTCCGCTCCCTGTTCGCCGGTCTCACGCTGACGGCCGCCGTGGCAGCCGCGCCGGTCCACGCTCAGGAAGCGGATGCACAGGCCACCGTCAAGACGGCTGTGGACGACGTGCTCACCACCATCAAGAGCGATCCGGAGCTGCGTGGCGGAAACATGACCAAGGTGTACCAGCTCGTCGACCAGAAGATCGTGCCGCGCGCCGATTTCAAGCGCACCACGCAGATCGCCATGGGCCGCTTCTGGAACCAGGCGTCGCCGGAACAACAGCAGCAGATTCAGGAAAGCTTCAAAACGTTGCTGATCCGCACTTACGCCGGCGCGCTGTCGAACGTGAAGAACCAAACCGTTTCGTACAAGCCGTTCCGTGCGGCCGCGGATGACACCGACGTGGTGGTGCGTTCGACCGTGAACAACAACGGCGAGCCGGTGGCCCTGGATTACCGCCTGGAAAAGACGGCCGGTGGCTGGAAGGTGTACGACATCAACATCAGCGGCCTGTGGCTGTCTGAAACGTACAAGAACCAGTTTGCCGATGTCATCAGCAAGCGGGGCGGCGTGGCCGGCCTGGTGAGCTTCCTGAACGAGCGCAACACGCAGCTCGAGAAGGCTCCGGCAAAGTAAGCAGCCTTCCGGTAGAATCGACACAGCGGTCAACTCTGGCCGCTGTTTCTTTTTCTGACGCATCCATTTCCACCATGTTGACCTTGTCCGGCCCGCTGACTCACCGCGAAGCGCCGCGCGTTCTGCGCGAGGGCGAGGCTCAGCTCGGCCAAGCGCGCGAAGCCGGCATTGCCGCACTGCACGTCGATTGCGCCGGCTTGTCGCAGGTCGATTCGTCTGCGCTGGCGGTGCTGCTGTCATGGCAGCGCACCGCACAGGATGCCGGTATCGCGCTCGATATCGCAGGCGCTCCGCAAGCGCTGTCCAACCTCGCCACGCTGTACGGCGTGGAGTCTCTGCTGGCCGTCGCGCCGGCCCCTGCCGCCGACCATCACGCTCGACATTGAGGCGGCGTCCGGTGTGGGCGCGGGGTGATTGCCCCGAACCCATCATCGCGATGCCGCGCTCCGGTCGGGGCGTTGCGCGCGCCCTCGGCATTCGCGGTTCGGCGTCGTTAGCTGTGGCGCCGTGAGTTGGTGCAGTTCCCCTATAATTCTGGGTTTGTCGCTCTGCAGCCGCCGTGTGCGGTATCCGCGGCCGTCACGGTCTTGTCGATCCACGGCCCTGGGATGCGCAGAGTAGTTCACTTTGTCGGCCATGAAAGCCATCGAAATCGCTGACGTCCGCAAGCGCTACAAGTCGTTGCAAGCGCTAAAGGGCGTGAGCTTGTCTGTCGAGCAGGGCGAGTTTTTCGGCCTGCTGGGCCCCAACGGCGCGGGCAAGACCACGCTGATCTCCATCCTCGCGGGCCTGAATCGTGCCGATTCCGGCCACGTACGTGTGCTCGGTCACGACGTTGTTTCCGACTACCGCATGGCACGCCGCAAGCTCGGCGTGGTGCCGCAGGAACTGGTGTTCGATCCGTTTTTCACGGTGCGCGAGACGCTGCGCCTGCAGTCGGGCTATTTCGGCCTGACCAAGAACGACGACTGGATCGATGAGGTCATGGCCAACCTGGACCTCACCAGTAAGGCAGACGCCAACATGCGCGCGCTGTCGGGCGGCATGAAGCGCCGCGTGCTGGTGGCGCAGGCCCTGGTACACCGCCCGCCCGTGATCGTGCTGGACGAGCCGACCGCCGGCGTGGACGTCGAGTTGCGCCAGACGCTGTGGAAATTCATCTCGCGGCTGAACCGCGAAGGCCATACCGTCGTGCTGACCACGCACTACCTGGAAGAAGCCGAATCTCTGTGCGACCGCATCGCCATGCTCAAGTTTGGCGAAGTGGTGGCGCTCGATCGCACGGCGAATCTGCTCTCGCAATTTGCCGGGCTGCAATTGGTGCTGAGCTTTGCGAAGGGAGCGCTGCCCGCGTCGCTGGAAGCCCTGCGCCTGCCGGGCAACCACGGCGAGCGCGGTGTGCGCTTGCGCCTGTCGGGCTATGGCGAAGTCGAACAGATTCTCTCCACGTGCCGCCTCGCCGGCTGCGAGATCGACGACATGGAAGTCGCCAAGGCTGATCTGGAAGACGTGTTCGTGCAGATCATGCGCCGCGAAGGTGGCTTGCCGGTCGGGCCTCAAACGCCTGCCATTCCCGATTCTGCGCTGGAGCCCGCTGCATGAACGCCATTCCCGAGAGCTTGCCGGGCCGTTGGGTCGGTTTCCGCACGCTGCTTTACAAGGAGGTGCTGCGCTTCTGGAAGGTGAGCTTCCAGACCGTGGCCGCGCCGGTCCTGACCGCGCTTCTGTATCTGCTGATCTTCGGTCACGTGCTGGAAGATCGCGTCAAGGTGTTCGACCAGCTGAGCTACACCGCCTTCCTGGTGCCCGGTCTGGTGATGATGAGTGTGCTGCAGAACGCATTCGCAAACAGTTCGTCTTCGCTCATCCAGTCGAAGATCACCGGCAACCTGGTGTTCATCATGCTGCCGCCGCTGTCGCACTGGGAGATGTTTGGTGCGTACGTGTGCGCGTCCGTCATTCGCGGTCTGGCTGTGGGTACGGGCGTGCTGGTCGTGACGACCTTGTTTGCGCATCTGCACTTCGCGCAGCCCTTGTGGATCATCGTGTTTGCGGTGCTGGGCGCGAGCGTGCTGGGCACGCTGGGGCTCATCGCGGGCATCTGGGCTGAAAAGTTCGACCAGCTGGCGGCGTTCCAGAACTTTTTGATCGTGCCGGCCACCTTCCTGGCGGGCGTGTTCTATTCGATTCATTCGCTGCCGCCGTTTTGGCAGGCGGTATCCCACGCCAACCCGTTCTTCTACATGATCGACGGCTTCCGCTACGGCTTCTTCGGTGTGTCCGATGTGCCGGTGGCAACGAGCCTCGGCGTGATGCTGATCGCGCTGGTCGTGGTGGGGGGAGTAGCCCTGCAGATGCTGCGCACGGGCTACAAGCTGCGCCATTGATGCGTCGATAAGAGACCGCTGAAAAATGATTCCGACGGCCCAGGGCCTCCTTGCCGTACTGCATGTAGCGTCTGCATCGGCCTTGAACCGTCTGAACCGCTTCGCTTCATTTTGCGGCGGTCTCTAAAAACAACAACGACGCACCACCCTAACGTTTTTGGAGAAGGGACGGCTATGTTGCCCACACCCGAACAAGTCAAGCAGTACATCGAAACCGGCCTGCCGTGCGAGCACCTCGAAGTGGAGGGCGACGGCCAGCATTTTTTTGCCACCATCGTCAGCGCGCAATTTGAAGGCAAACGGTTGATCCAGCGTCACCAGCTCGTCTACGCAGCGCTGGGTGAGCGGATGCGCGCGGAAATCCACGCGCTTTCCATGAAGACGCTCACCCCGGCGGAGTGGCAGTCCTGATGGCCGAGCTTGATCCCACCCCGGTTACCGTTTCAACCGATTCCGACCTCGCGCTCGCTGAGCGCCCCTCTCAAAGTGATCGACGAGACGTCTCGCTCATGGACAAACTGCTGATCGAAGGCAATGGCCCGTTGTCGGGCGAAATCCGCGTGTCTGGCGCCAAGAACGCTGCGCTGCCCATCATGTGTGCCGCGCTGCTGACGGCCGAGCCGCTGGCGCTGAGCAACGTGCCGAACCTGCAAGACGTGCGCACGATGCTCAAACTGCTGCGCCAGATGGGCGTGGAAGGTGCGCTCGACGGTCACCACCTCACGCTCGACGCCGCGACCATCCACACGCCGGAAGCTTCGTACGACCTGGTGAAGACCATGCGTGCGTCGATCCTGGTGCTGGGCCCGCTGCTGGCGCGTTTCGGCCATGCGCGTGTGTCGCTGCCGGGCGGTTGCGGCATCGGCGCGCGTCCGGTCGATCAGCACATCAAGGGCCTGCAACTGATGGGCGCCGAGATCGTCATCGAGCACGGCTACATCGAAGCCAAGCTGCCTGAGGGCGCCAAGCGCCTGCGTGGGGCGCGCATTGTCACTGACATGGTGACGGTCACGGGCACCGAAAACCTGCTGATGGCCGCTGCGCTGGCCGACGGCGAAACCGTGCTGGAAAACGCAGCACGCGAGCCCGAAGTCACCGACCTGGCCAACCTGCTCGTGAAGATGGGCGCGCGCATCGAAGGCATCGGCACCGACCGCCTGGTGATCCAGGGCGTTGAAGCGCTGCACGGCGCCGCGCACACGGTGATTGCCGATCGCATCGAAGCCGGCACGTTCCTGTGTGCGGTGGCTGCGGCCGGCGGCGACGTGACGCTGCGCGGCGTGCCGCCGGGCATTCTGGATGCCGTGCTCGACAAGCTGCGCGAAGCCGGCGTGACGCTCACCACAGGCGACGATTGGATCCGTGTGCAGATGACGGGCCGCCCCAAGGCAGTGAGCTTCCGCACGTCGGAATACCCGGCGTTCCCCACCGACATGCAGGCGCAGTTCATGATGCTCAACGCCATTGCTGAAGGTTCCGCCACGGTAACGGAGACCATCTTCGAAAACCGCTTCATGCACGTGCAGGAACTGAACCGCCTGGGCGCCAATATCGTCATCGATGGCAAGACAGCGGTGGTGACTGGCGTCGAGCAATTGTCGGGTGCGACCGTCATGGCGACCGATCTGCGCGCCTCGGCCAGCCTCGTCATTGCCGGCTTGATCGCGCAGGGCGAGACGCTGGTCGACCGCATCTATCACCTCGACCGCGGCTACGACCGCATCGAAGACAAGCTGTCCGCTGTCGGCGCCAAGATCCGCCGCATTCAAGCGTAAGGTAAGGAACCCGCCGGCCATGAACGCATTCCAGTCCGCCTCCAACCAGCTCACGCTGGCGCTGTCCAAAGGGCGCATCTTTGAAGAGACGCTGCCGCTGCTGAAGGCCGCCGGCATCGAGGTGACCGAAGATCCGGAAACCTCGCGCAAGCTGATTCTGCCGACGTCGGATTCGGCGCTGCGCGTGATCATCGTGCGTGCGTCCGACGTGCCGACCTACGTGCAATACGGCGCGGCGGACTTCGGCGTAGCCGGCCGCGACGTGCTGATGGAGCACGGCATGGCCGGCCTGTATGCGCCCATCGACCTGAACATCGCCCGCTGCCGCATGTCGGTGGCGGTGCCTAAGGGCTTCGATTACGCCAACGCGGTGCGCCAGGGCGCGCGCCTGTCGGTGGCGACGAAGTATCTGAATACCGCGCGCGAGCACTTCGCCAAGAAGGGCGTGCACGTCGACCTGATCAAGCTGTATGGCTCGATGGAGCTGGGCCCGCTGGTGGGCCTGGCTGACGCCATCGTCGATCTGGTCAGCACGGGCGGCACGCTGCGCGCGAACAACCTCGTCGAGGTGGAAGAGATCGTGCAGATATCTTCCCGGTTGGTCGTCAACCAGGCTGCGTTGAAACTCAAGCGCGACCGGCTGGCGCCCATCCTCGACGCTTTCGAGCGCGCCTCCGCGACGGACGCGCGCGTTGGGGAAGCCGCATGAGCCTGACCATCCGTAAGCTGGATTCGACCGAAGCCGGATTCGCGGCGCAGCTGCGCCAGGTGCTCGCTTTCGAGGCGAGCGAAGACGAAGCCATCGACCGCGCCGCCGCGCAGATCCTGGCCGACGTGAAGGCGCGCGGCGATGCCGCCGTGCTGGAGGCCACGCGCCGCTTCGACCGCATCGAAGCCGACAGCGTGGCCGCGCTGGAACTGTCGCCAGCCACCCTGCAAGCCGCGCTGGATGGCCTGGAGCCGAAGCGCCGCGCGGCACTGGAAGCCGCTGCTGCCCGCGTGCGCGCGTATCACGAGAAGCAGAAGATCGAGTGCGGCACGCACAGCTGGGAATACGCCGAAGCCGATGGCACGGTGCTCGGCCAGAAAGTGACGCCGCTCGACCGCGTGGGCATTTACGTGCCGGGCGGCAAGGCGGCATACCCGTCGTCGGTGTTGATGAATGCGATTCCGGCTCGCGTGGCCGGCGTCAAGGAAATCATCATGGTGGTGCCCACGCCGGGTGGCGTGCGCAATGAGCTGGTGCTGGCTGCTGCTTGCATTGCCGGCGTCGACCGCGTGTTCACCATCGGCGGCGCGCAGGCTGTGGGTGCGCTCGCTTACGGCACCGACACCGTCCCCGCCGTCGACAAGATCGTCGGCCCGGGTAACGCCTATGTGGCCGCTGCCAAGCGTCGCGTGTTCGGCACGGTTGGCATCGACATGATTGCCGGTCCGTCGGAAATCCTCGTCATCTGCGATGGCACGACCGATCCGGATTGGGTGGCGATGGACTTGTTCTCGCAAGCCGAGCACGACGAACTGGCCCAGTCGATCCTGCTGTGCCCGAACGTAGAGTTCATCGCGCAGGTGGAAGCCAGCATCAACCGCCAGCTCGAAGACATGCCGCGCCGTAGCGTGATTGCCGAATCGCTGTCGGGCCGTGGCGCGCTCGTCAAAGTACGCGACATGGAAGAGGCGTGCGACATCGCCAACGACATCGCGCCCGAACATCTGGAGATTTCGGCAGAGAACCCGCGCCAGTGGGCCGAGCGCATCCGCCACGCCGGCGCGATCTTCCTCGGCAAGTACACCAGCGAATCGCTGGGCGATTACTGCGCGGGTCCGAACCACGTGTTGCCGACCTCGCGCACGGCGCGCTTCTCATCGCCACTGGGCGTGTACGACTTCATCAAGCGTTCCAGCCTGATCGAGGTGAGCGAAGCCGGCGCGCAGATGCTGGGCGAGATTGCTGCCGAGCTGGCCTACGGCGAAGGCCTGCAGGCGCATGCCCGCAGCGCTGAATATCGCCTGCAACGCCCCGCCTCCGAATAACACTCGCCGCACAACGATGACCGCCACCGCTCCGGCCCAAGCCTCTCTGGATGACCTGCTCGCCCGCATCGTGCGCGACGACGTTCGCGCCATGGGTGCGTACCACGTGCCCGACGCGACCGGCATGGTCAAGCTGGACGCGATGGAGAATCCGTATCCGCTGCCGGCGATGCTGCGCGACGCGCTGGGCAAGCGCCTGGCCGAAGTCGCGCTCAATCGCTACCCGGTGCCGACCGCCGACGCGCTCAAGGCGCAGCTCAAGCAGGTGATGCACGTGCCGGCCGGCGCCGAGGTGCTGCTGGGCAACGGCTCGGACGAGATCATCAGCCTGATCGCCATTGCCGCGGCCAAGCCCGGTGCGACCGTGCTGGCGCCCGTGCCGGGCTTCGTGATGTATGCGATGTCGGCGCAGTTGCTGGGCCTGAACTTCGTCGGCGTGCCGCTCAAGGCGGACCTGACGCTCGACCGTGAAGCCATGCTGGCCGCCATGGCCGAGCACCAGCCCGCCGTCATCTACCTGGCGTATCCGAATAACCCGACCGGCAATCTGTTCGACGCGGCCGACATGGATGCGATCATCCGCGCCGCTCGCGGCCCGGTGTGCCAAAGCCTGGTGGTGGTCGACGAGGCCTACCAGCCGTTCGCGCAACATAGCTGGATGCCGCGCCTGCGCGATTTCGATCACCTCCTGGTGATGCGCACGGTCTCGAAGCTGGGCCTGGCCGGCATCCGCCTCGGCTACGTGGCCGGCCACCCGAAGTGGATCGCCGAGCTGGACAAGGTGCGTCCGCCGTACAACGTGAATGTGCTGACCGAGGCGACTGCCCAGTTCATGCTCGAACACGTGGATGTACTGGATGCCCAGGCAGCGACCCTGCGCGCCGAGCGCACCAAGTTGATCGATGCGCTGTCGGCCCAACCGGGCGTGACAGTGTTCCCGAGCGCGGCAAATTTCATCCTGCTGCGCGTGCCCGATGCCGCCGCTTTGTTCGAGCGCCTGCTCAATCGGCGGATTCTGATTAAAAACGTCAGTAAAATGCACCCGTTGCTGGCCAACTGTCTGCGCGTGACGGTCAGCAATCCCGAAGAAAACGCGCAATTTATCGATGCCTTTGCCGCATCGATGCAGGAAGCCCCATGAGCCGCCGTGTCGAGGTCACTCGCAACACCTCTGAAACGCAGATCCGCGTCGCCCTTGATTTGGACGGCACGGGCAAGCAAACGCTGAACACCGGCGTCCCCTTCCTCGACCACATGCTCGACCAGATCGCCCGACATGGCATGGTCGACCTGGACGTCTCGGCCACCGGCGACACCCATATCGACGATCATCACACCGTGGAAGACGTCGGCATCACACTGGGCCAGGCCGTCGCCAAAGCCATCGGCGACAAGAAGGGCATCGTGCGCTACGGCCACAGCTACGTGCCGCTGGACGAAGCCCTGTCGCGCGTGGTCATCGACTTCTCCGGCCGTCCGGGCCTGGAGTTCCACGTGCCGTTCACGCGCGCACGCGTGGGCAATTTTGACGTGGACCTGTCCATCGAATTCTTCCGCGGGTTCGTCAACCATGCTGGCGTGACGCTGCATATCGACAACCTGCGCGGCGTCAACGCACACCACCAGATCGAGACCGTGTTCAAGGCCTTTGGACGCGCGCTGCGCATGGCTGTGGAGATCGACCCGCGCGCTGCCGGCACGATTCCGTCGACCAAGGGCGCCCTGTAAATCACTGCGTCGGCCTGGCCGCGCCTACCCGACTCCAAAACCGGCCGCCGATCCGATGGATCTGACAAAAAGCTTTTTCTCGCTGCTCGCGCTGATCAACCCGATCGGGGCGATCCCGTTCTTCATCAGCCTGACCGAGAGCCAGACGGATGAAGAAAAGCGCCGCACCATCAAGGTCGCGTCGATTTCGGTGGCGATCGTGATTGGCCTGTCTGCGTTGCTTGGCGAGCAGATCATCAGCTTTTTCGGGTTCTCGGTGGGCTCGCTGCAGGTCGGCGGCGGGATCATCATGATCATGATCGCGCTGAACATGCTCAATGCGCAGACCAGCCGCACCAAGGCCACGCCCGAAGAAGAGGACGAGGCCGGTGCCAAGGCCAGCATTGCGGTTGTGCCGCTGGCGATTCCGCTGCTCACGGGCCCCGGCTCGATCAGCACGGTCATCGTCTACGCTGGCAAGACCAAGCATTGGTGGGACTTGTTTCTCCTGGCTGGGGTCGGTGTTGCGATCGCGGCCGTGGTCTGGATCGTGTTGCGCGCGGCCGAGCCGATCGCCCGTGTGATCGGTCGCACCGGCATCAACGTCGGTACGCGGTTGATGGGTTTGATCCTGGCGGCGCTGGCCGTGGAATTCATCGTTGATGGGCTGAAAACCCTGTTGCCCGTACTTAGGGCCTAAGTTAAGTCATGACTAAGATCGCAATCGTCGATTACGGTATGGGCAATCTGCGCTCGGTAGCGCAAGCCTTGATGGCCGTTGCTCCAGAGGCCGATGTGCGCATCAGTGCGCAAGCGGATGAAATTCGTTCGGCCGACCGCGTGGTGCTGCCGGGGCAGGGCGCCATGCCCGACTGCATGGCCGCGTTCGACCAGTCCGGCCTGCGCGACGCTGTGCTGGAGGCATCGCGCAGCAAGCCGATGCTCGGCGTATGCGTGGGCGAGCAGATGCTGCTCGAGCGCAGCACAGAGGCACGCCTCGGGCAGCAGTACACCGAAGGGTTGGGCCTCATCAAAGGCGATGTGGTCCGCTTTGACCTTGACGGCCAGTTGCAGCCGGACGGTTCACGGTACAAAGTGCCTCAGATGGGCTGGAACCGCGTGCACCAGAGTCGTGCCCACGCCCTCTGGGAAGGTGTGGCGGATCAGAGCTACTTCTATTTCGTGCACAGCTACTACGCCCGGCCTGCCAACGCCGACGAATCGGTCGGAGAGACCGAATACGGCGTGCGGTTTACCTCCGCCATCGCCCGGGATAATATTTTTGCAACACAGTTTCACCCGGAAAAAAGTGCGCAAGCGGGCCTGCAGATCTACCGGAACTTCGTGCACTGGAATCCGTGATGCCCGCCGTGGCGTCGCAATCGAATCCATTTTTCGCCCTTTTTAATCTTTTCCCCTCAACTCTGTCGTCACGCTTATGTTGCTCATCCCGGCCATCGACCTGAAGGACGGTCAGTGTGTGCGCCTCAAACAAGGCGATATGGATCAAGCCACCGTATTCTCGGAAGACCCTGCTGCCATGGCGCGGCATTGGGTCGAGCAGGGTGCGCGCCGCTTGCACCTTGTCGATCTGAATGGCGCTTTCGCGGGCAAGCCGCGTAACGAGGCGGCCGTCAAGGCCATCCTCGCCGAGGTGGGCGATGAGATTCCCGTGCAACTCGGCGGGGGCATCCGCGATCTGGGCACCATCGAGCGCTGGCTCGACGATGGCTTGTCGTACGTGATCATCGGCACGGCGGCGGTCAAGGACCCGGGCTTTCTGCGGGACGCATGCACGGCGTTCGGTGGTCACATCATCGTCGGGCTCGATGCCAAGGACGGCAAGGTGGCGACCGACGGCTGGAGCAAGCTCTCCGGCCACGAAGTCGCTGACCTCGCCAAGAAGTACGAAGACTACGGCGTCGAAGGCATCATCTACACCGATATCGGCCGCGACGGCATGCTGCAGGGCATCAACATCGATGCCACCGTCAAGCTGGCGCAGTCGGTGAAGATTCCGGTCATTGCCAGTGGCGGCCTGTCGAACCTGAAGGACATCGACCATCTTTGCGCGGTCGAAGAATATGGCGTGGAAGGCGTGATCTGTGGTCGCGCGATCTACTCCGGCGACCTGAACTTCAAGGAAGCGCAAGCCCTCGCGGACAAACTCGGCGCGGCCTGATCGTTGATCCAGCCGTGCACAACGGGCGCTCCGGCGCCCGACTCATCATGCTAGCCAAACGAATCATCCCCTGCCTGGACGTGACCAACGGCCGGGTGGTCAAGGGCGTCAATTTCGTCGAATTGCGCGACGCGGGCGACCCCGTAGAAATCGCACGCCGCTACGACGAGCAGGGCGCCGACGAAATCACCTTCCTCGACATCACGGCCACGTCGGACGGGCGTGACCTGATGCTGGGCATCATCGAAGCGGTGGCTTCGCAGGTGTTCATTCCGCTGACGGTGGGCGGCGGTGTGCGCGCGTTGGAAGACGTCCGCCGGCTGCTCAATGCCGGTGCGGACAAGATCAGCATGAACTCGTCGGCGGTGTCGAATCCGCAGCTGGTTTCGGACGCCAGCGCCCGCCATGGCGCACAGTGCATTGTCGTGGCTATTGACGCCAAGAAAGTGTCGGGCGAAGGCGAGGCACCGCGCTGGGAAGTCTTTACGCACGGCGGCCGCAAAGGCACAGGCCTGGACGCCGTGGCATGGGCACGTGAAATGGCGCAGCGTGGCGCGGGCGAAATCCTGCTCACCAGCATGGACCGGGACGGCACCAAGGCCGGCTTCGATCTGGAACTCACGCGCGCCGTGTCGGACGCAGTGCCGGTGCCGGTCATCGCCTCAGGTGGCGTCGGCAACCTGCAGCATCTGGCAGACGGCATCCAGCAAGGTCACGCCGATGCGGTATTGGCCGCCAGCATCTTCCATTACGGCGAATACACCGTCGGCCAGGCCAAGCAATTCATGGCAGAGCAGGGCATTCCAGTACGGATCGGACTATGAGCAAGAAGTGGCTGAACAAGGTCCACTGGGACGACAACGGATTGGTACCGGTGATCGTGCAGGAGCAGGGCAGCAATGACGTCCTGATGTTCGCCTTCATGAACCGTGAGGCACTGCAGAAGACCGTGGAAACCGGCGAGGCCGTGTTCTGGTCGCGCTCGCGCAAGCGCCTGTGGCACAAGGGCGAGGAGTCCGGCCACATCCAGAAGGTGCACGAAATCCGCCTCGACTGCGACGAAGACGTAGTCTTGCTCCGCGTCACACAAATCGGCGGCATCGCCTGCCATACTGGCCGCCACGCGTGCTTTTTCCAGAAGTTCGAAGGCAATGTGGAGGACGGCGATTGGCATACCGTCGAGCCCGTGCTCAAGGACCCCGACGATATCTACGCCGGCAAGCCCGGCCACAATCATGAGTGACACCCTGCGCCGCCTGGGCGAGGTGCTCGAATCCCGCAAGCTCGCCAACGGCGGCGACCCGGAAAAGAGCTACATCGCCCGCCTGTTCAACAAGGGCGACGATGCCATCCTCAAGAAGATCGGCGAAGAGGCCACCGAGACGGTCATGGCCGCCAAGGATGCCCGCGCCGCAGGCATGACCGACGAGGCGCGCAGCAAGGTCGTCTACGAAGTGGCCGATCTGTGGTTCCACACCATGGTGTTGCTGTCGCACTTCAACCTCACGCCGGATGACGTCGTCAGTGAGCTGGCGCGCCGCGAAGGGCTTTCCGGCCTGGAAGAGAAGGCGCTGCGCAAGTCGCAGGCGCGCGACGCGGCGGGTGACTGACTACGGTGACGAATCGTCGCAGGGGGGCAGCGTGGACAAATACGGAGCAGCAGTGGCGGTGACGGACGACGCGGAGCGCCTGGCAGGGCTGCGTCGTCTGACGCATATTCTGTATGCGCTCTACGCCATTTTTTGGCTGACCGGCGGTATCACTGCATTGATTGCCATCATCGTCGGGTATGTTAAGCGCGACGATGTGCGGGGCACGCTGTATGAGTCGCACTTCCGTTGGCAAATCCGTTCGTTCTGGTGGTGCGTATTGTGGGGTGTGATCGGCGTGCTGCTCATTCCCGTGGCCTTCATCGGCTTTGCCGTCTTGTGGGCTCTGGGCATCTGGATGCTGTATCGTATTGTGAAAGGTTGGCTGTATCTGAATGACAGCAAGCCGATGTACGCAAATCCGTAAAATCAACCAATGGCGTCGCCACCGTTGCGACGCCACCAGCCGCATTTACGTGGGAGTAGGACATGGGTTCCTTTAGCATTTGGCACTGGCTGATCGTGCTGGTCATCATCATGATGGTGTTCGGCACGAAGAAGCTGCGCAACATCGGTTCGGATCTGGGCAGCGCCGTGAAGGGCTTCAAGGACGGCATGCGCGAAGGGCAGGAAGACAAGCCCGCGGGTTCGCAACAACCGCAACAGACCGCCGGCCAGCCGCCGCGCGAGCTGCACGATTCGACGACGATCGACGTCGAAGCGCGCGACAAGTCCAAGCAAGGCTGAACACCGACGCGCGCTGACCGATGATCGATCTCGGCATTTCCAAGCTGGCGCTGATTGGCATGGTGGCGCTCGTCGTCATCGGGCCGGAGCGTCTGCCCAAAGTGGCGCGCACCGCTGGCGCCTTGCTTGGCCGCGCACAGCGCTACATCGCCGACGTGAAGGCTGAGGTCAGCCGTGAAATCGAGCTTGAGGAGCTGCGCAAGATGCGCACCGACTTCGAGCAGGCCGCGCGCAATGTCGAGCAGACCATCCACCAGGAGGTCAGCAAGCACACGACCGAGATCAACGAACGCCTGAACGAGGCGCTTGGTGATCCCGCGCAAACGGCGACCTCCGCCCCGGACTGGCGCCCGGCACCGGGCAAGTCGCGCAACGGCCGCAACAGCTGGCGCAACAAGCAGCTCTCGATGCCCAGGTGGTACCGCCAGAAGCAGGGCGTACGCATGTGGGCGCAATCGGGCGCGGCACGCGTCAAGCGTCATCGTCCGCCCATCGTTGCCGCACAGTCGCGTGCGCGCTCCTTCTTCGAATGATCTTCCGGGCGCGAGCCGTGTCTGCGGTGCCGCGTCCTGACTTCCCTCTTTCCCACCCGACATGAGTGCCGCTCCGCTCGATCCGCAAGAGTCGCCCGAGGACGGCGCGCAGGAAACCTTCATCTCGCATCTGGTCGAACTGCGCGAGCGCATCGTCAAGGCGGGTGCCGGCGTGCTGCTGGTCTTTCTGGGCTTGGTCTATTGGGCTCCGGATATCTTCAATCTGTTCTCTCGACCACTGATCCAGGCGTTGCCCAAGAATGGCCACATGATCGTGACGGATGTCACCGGCTCGTTCTTCGTGCCGATGAAGGTGACGCTGCTGGCCGCCTTCCTCATCGCCCTGCCCTGGGTGCTGTACCAAATCTGGCGCTTTGTGGCGCCGGGGCTATATACGCACGAGAAGCGGATGATCATGCCGCTGGTGGTGAGCACCTATGTGCTGTTCCTGTGCGGTGTGGCATTTGCATATTTCCTGGTCTTCCCAACGGTGTTCAAGGTGATGGCGCACTACAACGCGCCGCTGGGCGCCGAGATGTCGACCGACATCGACAAGTATCTGAGCTTTGCGATGACCACGTTCCTCGCCTTCGGCATCACCTTCGAGGTGCCGGTGGTCGTGATGGTGCTCGTGCGCTTTGGCATCGTGAGTCTGGAGAAGCTGCGGCAGGCGCGGCCGTACGTGGTGGTGGGTGCGTTCGTGATCGCTGCGGTTGTGACGCCGCCTGACGTGATGTCCCAGTTGCTGCTGGCGGTGCCGCTGTGGCTGCTGTATGAGCTGGGGCTGATCCTGGCGGCAATCTTTATCCGTCAGACCACGGCTCCGGAGAACAATCCAGAGCACTTGCCGGTGGTAAAAGACTGACGGGCCGACCCAGCATCAGCCAAAGAAAAAGGCAGCCGAGGCTGCCTTTTTTGTTGCCGATGAATCCGCTGTTACGGCTGTTGCCTTAAGCGGCGTACAGCCAAAACTGTTCGCGCGGGAAGGTCAGTGCGTACTTGCCGTCGCTCGGGGCGCTGGCGGAGTAGGCGCGCAGGCCTGTGCCGGTCGCACCGCTGTCGTCGGTGGCACGGAACAGGCATTCCCAGCGGTCGCCCAGATACATGCGCGTTGCGAGCGGCAGGTGGATGGTGTTGTCGGCGTTGTCGACGCCCACGCGCACCTGCTCGAGGCGGATCACGCCGTGCGCTGATGCACCGGGCTTCAAATCACCGCGCGCCACACCCCACAGCGACCAGCCGCCAGTCTCGTCCACCAGGCGGGCCATGCCGTCACGCACTTCGGCGATCTTGCCGTTGATGCGGTTGTTGCTGCCCATGAACTCGGCGGTGAAGAGCGTTTCGGGCGCGCCGTACATCTGCTCGGGCGTGCCCTGCTGTTCGATCACGCCGTTGTTCAGCAGTAGGATGCGATCGGACATGGCCATCGCTTCGCTCTGGTCGTGCGTGACCATCAGGGCTGAAAGGCCCAGGCGCACGATCAGCTCGCGCAGGAAGGCGCGGGCTTCTTCGCGCAGCTTGGCGTCGAGGTTCGAGAGCGGCTCGTCGAGCAGGATCACAGGTGGGTTGTAGACCAGCGCGCGGGCGATGGCCACGCGTTGCTGCTGGCCGCCGGAGAGCTGGCTCGGGAAACGCTCGCCCAGATGGCCGAGGCCCAGTTGCTGCAGCACCGCTTGCACGCGTTCCTTGATCTGCGTGGCAGGTGTCTTGCGCAGCTTGAGCGGATAGGCGACGTTCTCGGCCACGGTCTTGTGCGGCCACAGCGCGTACGACTGGAACACCAGGCCCAGGTTGCGCCCTTCGGCCGGCACGTCGAGTTTCTTGGCGCCGTCGAACATGACCCGATCGCCGATCTGGACAGTGCCCTGGCTCGCTTGCTCGAGGCCGGCGACAGCACGCAGCAGCGTGGTCTTGCCCGAACCCGACGGGCCCAGCAGCGAGACGACCTCGCCCTTCTGCAGCTGCATCGAAACACCCTTGAGAACCGGGTTGTTGCCGTATTGCAAGTGCAGGTCGTTGACAGTGAGTTCAATCATGGAGCTTCACTCCGAAACGCAGTGCGATGCCGAGGCCGACGGCCACCAGCACGATATTGACGAAGGACAGCGCGGCAACGATATCGATGGCGCCGCCCGCCCACAGGGAAACCAGCATCGAGCCGATCGTCTCGGTGCCCGGCGACAGCAGGTACACACCGGTCGAATACTCGCGCTCGAAAATCAGGAAGATCAGCAGCCAAGCGCCGAGCAGGCCGTAGCGCGTGAGCGGCACGGTCACGTCGCGCGTGGTGCGGGCACGGGTGGCGCCCACCGAGCGTGCGGCTTCTTCCAGCTCCGGACCGACTTGCAGCAACGCGGCCGAGATCAACCGCAGGCCATAGGCCAGCCACACCACCGTGTAGGCGATCCATACACTGAAGATCGTGCTTCGCAGGTCGCGCAGGCTCGGCACGATGTTCTCGATGATCCAGTTGGCGAATGGCAGGCCGCTGTCGGTCAGGCCGGTCTCGATCCAGTTGGGCACGAACAGGAACACCCACAGGAAGGCCAGGCCAGCCAGGAGACCCGGAATGGCACGAGGCACCAGCACGCTGTAATCGAGGAAGCGCGTCCAGCCATCCGGCTTGCGGTGCATGGCCAGGCCGATGCACGTGTAGCAGCCCACGGCCAGCGCGCCGCCGATCACTCCGATCAGCACCGTGTTGACCATCGCACGCAGGAACTGGGGCTGCTCGAAGATCTGCTGGAACGCCGTGGTCGAGAATGCCTCGACCAGCGACACGCCTTCACCCCAGTTCGACACGAAGGCGCGCAGCGCGATACCCGAGAGCGGCACCACCACCGTTACGAAAAACCACAGCACCACAACCGCCCACGCCGGCCAGCGCCAGTTGCCCAGCGGCAACGGACGGCTGCGCGTGACCTTGCCCTTGACCGTGACGAAGCGGTTGGCCGACTTCAGCATGTAGCGTTGCAGCAGCACCAGCGGGAACGTCACCATCACGAGGCAGACCGCCACGGCCGCCATCAGGTGATATGCCGGCGTGCCGAGCTTGTTCGTCAGCTTGTACAGATAGGTCGCCAGCACGAGGTGGCCTTCCGGATCACCCAGCACGAGCACCAGGCCGAACACCTCGAAGCCCAGGAATGTCACCAGCACGGCTGCGTACAGCAGGGCAGGGCGCACCATCGGCAGGCTCACATTGAGTGCCACCGACAGCGGCGAAGCCCCCGCGATACGAGCGGCTTCTTCCACGTCCGAACCGAGGCTGCGCAGCGCCGACGAGACATACAGATACACGTGAGGCACGTGCGTCAGGCCGGCAATGATGATGATGCTTGTGAACGAATACACGTTCCACGGTGCACCGCCAAACACGCTCTTGAACCACACAGTGTAGAAGCCTACCGGGCCGGCGGACACCACGTAGCCGAACGCCAGCACCATCGGCGAGACGAACACCGGAATCATCAGCAGCGGTTCGAGAACGCGGCGGCCGGGCAAGTCCGAACGCACCATCAGGAACGCCAGGATGCCGCCCAGCGGTACCGAGATCACCGCCAGACCGAAAGCGAGCGCGGTGGATTTCTCAAAGGCCTGCCAGAAATCCGAATCCGTAAAGATGAAGCGATACGCATCCAGCCCCGCCAGCGCGTCGGGCATGAAGAACGGCGCGGACAGAAAGCTCTGGTAGAAGATCAGCGCCAGCGGCGTGAAAATCGCCAGCGCGGTAAGCAGAATGACCACGCCGCGCGGCAAAGCCTGTCCCACACGCGTCCAGGGCGAGCGCTTGAGGGTGACTTGGCGAGCGGCGGCACGGTCTTGCGCTAGAGAACGCATGGTGCCTCCAGGAGGAGCCGGCGCCAGATACGGATGGCGCCGGCAGGTCGGTCAGATGAGAAGGGTGCCGGTGATCAGCGGATCAGATCAACGGCCGGCGGCGGTGCGCCATTGCTTGATGAAGTCCAGGCGCTTCTTGGGTTCCAGGAACGCCAGGATGGATTCGTCAACCGGAATCGGCTTGATGCTGCTGCCGAGAATCTTCTTCAGGCCGGCGGCGGTGGCTTCGCCCGTCACGTCTTCACGCAGCGAGTGCAGATCCGACTTGTTGGCGAGGATTTCCTGGCCGCGCTTGGACAGGATGTAGTCCAGCCACAGCTTGGCCGCGTTCGGGTTCTTCGCCTTCTTGGCGATCATCGCCACGCGCGACACCACCAGCGTGTAGTCCTTCGGATAGACGATGCCGATCGACGGATCCTTCTTGGCGCGCGCAATCGCGTACGAACCGAGGATGTTGTACGCCACCAGGTTTTCACCCGAGGCCACGCGCTCCATCATCGTGCCGGTGGAGGACTGCAGCACAAGGTTCGGGCCCACTGCCTTGACGAAGTCGAAGTACTGCGGCGAATCCAGATTGTCTTGCGCCGCCATCATGAAGCCCACGGCAGACTTCTCGATGTCGTACGTCGTGACCTTGTTCTTGAAGCGCTCGGGTTGGCTGGCGACTAGCTTGGCGAAATCGGCGTGCGTTTGCGGCACTTCCGAATCCTTGACCAGGCGCTTGTTGTACAGGAACACGGCCGGCTCATACGTCGTGCCATAGGCGATGCCCTTGTGGACTGCCCACTTCGGCAGGTTCGGCACTTCCGGCGAGTCGTACTTCATCGCGTAGGTCTGCGCGAGCTTGAGCTGCGAGTCCATCGACGAGTTCCACATCATGTCAGCCGAGGCGCCACCGGCAGCCTGCTCGCTGATGAAGCGGTTGTACAGCTCGCTGCTGTTCATGTCGTTGTACTCGACCTTCACACCCGGGTAGAGCGACTCGAAATCCTTGATCAGCGGATCTGCAGCCTTGGTGTCGGTCGTCGCATACACCACCACCTTGCCTTCCTTCTTGGCGGCGGCGATGGTATCTGCATAGCTGGCGGGGTAGCCGGCCGGGACTTGCGCGAAGGCGGCGGCGCTGAGGGTCAGTGCGGCAGCCGCGATCGAAGCGAGAGCGGCGTGCGCAGGCGTAAAGCGTCCACGAAGCATGGGTTTGTCTCCTGTTTGCTTGTGATGGTATGGGGCCGGCTACTTATGGCTTGCTGCGTGTAGCTCGGACGGATGGCCCCAGGTGCGGCGGATTATAGAAATCGCGCGCTTTCGTCACGCTTTCATTGCGTCTGCTGCGTCGCAGCATGTTCGGTGGGGGCTGTCGCAGCCGCCAGCGGCACGCGAATCCGTGCCGACAAACCGACGCCACCGTGCTCGTTCGGCTCGCCGTCTGCCAGCTCGATTTGCCCGCCGCTCCGCGCGGCATAGGCACGTGCGATGGCCAGACCGAGGCCGGAACCTTCGGCGGCATAGCGGGCGTCTTTGGGCGCGACTTTGGGTTTACCCGAGCGACTTCCGCCCTCGTGCGCACGGCGGAAGCGCTGGAACGCATGTGCGCGCTCGTCAGCGTTCATGCCGGGCCCGGTGTCGTCCACGCAGACCAAGGCGGCATCGCCTTCCGCAGTGGCGCGTACGGTGATGCGTCCGCCGGCCGGCGTGTAGCGGATGGCGTTGTGCACGAGGTTGGAGAGCGCCTCGCGCAGGAAGGCAGGGTAGCCGATGACGGGCAGCGTCATGGCGAGGCCGCCGTCATCCCACCCGAGGTCCTGCTGTTTTTCGCGCGCCAGCGGCAGTGCGTCGACCACCACGTCGCGTGCCAATTCACCAAAGTCAAAGATTTCGGCCGGCGCATCCTGTCCCGCATGTCGTGCGCGCGCAAGAGCGAGCAATTGCGTGGTCAGCCGGTTCGTTGACTGCAGGCGCGCGATGATGGCGGACAGGCTTTCGCGCACGCGTGCCGGGTCGGTTTCGCGCAGCGCGTATTCGGCTTGCGTGAGCAGCACGGCCAGCGGCGTGCGCAACTGGTGCGACGCATCGGCAAGGAACTGGCTTTGCGCCTCCGCAAGTTCGGCGTAGCGATGAATGTGGTGGTTGATCGCGTTGACCAGCGGACGCACCTCGGCTGGCACGTCCGTGGCGTCGAGCGGCCGCAGGTCATCCGACGCGCGCACGCCGATGCTGCGTGCCAGGCGATTGAGCGGGCGCAGCGCGACAGTCACGCCGAGCCACAACAGCGCGGCGCTCACCGCCACCAGCGCCGCATCGCGCAGCAGCGTACCGCGCCACACCGCCTGTTGCAGCGCGCGCCGCGTCTCGATGGTTTCCGCCACCTGAATGACGATGCGCGCCGGCAGCCCGGGCTGATACAGCGGCTTGGCCACGGCGGCCACGCGCACGGGCTCGTCGTGGTACATCGCGTCGTAGAAGAGCGGGCTGTCGTTTTCCAGCCGTGTGACGGGCAGTGGCAGATCGTCGTAGCCCGTCAGCGCCGCTTCAGGCGCCTTGCCGGGCAAGGGCTCGAAAGCGACGCGGTAATAGACATTGCTCTGGGCGGTCGATTCGAACATGGACAGCGCCACATACGGCACGTTGACCTGGACCTGCCCGCGCTCGATCGTCACGCCGTTCTCGATGGCGCGCACCGAGCCGAGCAGGGCGCGGTCGTACGCGCGATCGGTCGCGCTACGCAGCGCCTGGTACGCCGAGACGATGTCGATGGCTAGCACACCCACCAGCCCTGGCAGCAGCAACCAGAGCAGCGTGAGTTTCAGGCTGCGCGGCAGCCGAAGCCAGGCGAGCCGCTGCATCATGCGCTGCTATCGCCGGCGGTAGGCGCTTCACCATCGCCGGCTTCAAGCATGTAGCCTAGCCCGCGTACGGTGACGATCTGCACGCCCATGCCCGCCAGCTTCTTGCGCAGGCGGTGCACAACCACCTCGACTGCGTCTGGGCTGGAATCGCTGTCCAGGTTGAAGACCTTGTCGAACAGATGCACCTTGCTGATCGGCTGGCCGGTCTTGTGCAGCAGCGCCGACAGCGCGGCGTGCTCACGCGGCGTGAGCGACAGTGGCTCGCCGGACAGCAGGAATGCCTTGCGTCCGGTGTCGAACTCCAGCGGCCCGCAACGCAGACGCGGGAACGCCCGGCCGCGGCTGCGGCGGATAAGCGCCATCAACCGCGCTTCCAGCTCGGACAACGCGAACGGCTTGGTGAGGAAATCGTCCGCGCCGGCATTGAGCCCGCGCACGCGTTCATCCAGCGCGCCCTGTGCGGTGAGGATCAATACCGGCGTGCGGTCGTCGCGCGCGCGCATGTCGGCCAGTACGGCAAAGCCATCCTTGCGCGGCAAGCGCAGGTCCAGCACCACCGCGTCAAATTCTCCAGAGCCGAGGAAGGCTTCCGCGATGACGCCATCGGCCGCGCGCTCGATCACGAAGCCGCTTTGCGCCAGCGCGCGCGCCAGCCATGCGGCCAATTCTTCCTCATCCTCCACCAGCAAAATCCGCATCGGGTGTCTCTCAATATCGTTCTGGCTACATTTTCATGATAATGCGTGGCGCCCGCATCCCCATCACACCGTCCATCTGATGCGGCTCCAGTTGAGCTTCAACCGGCATGTCGTCCATCCCCAATTCCCGTCGCCGCTGGCTTCAGACCGCCACATTGCTGGCTGCAAGCGGCGTCGTCGCGCGCGGGGCGCACGCGCAGTGGCTGGCCCGTCCGGCGCCGGAGCTGCCTTCGTACTACCCGCGCGATTACGGCGCGATGATCGACGCCGCGCGCCGCGAAGGCCGTGTCACGGTGTATTCCACGACGGATTTCTCAGCGGCGTACCCGCTTATCCGCGCCTTCGAAACGCGCTACCCCGGCATCACCGTCGACTACCGCGAGCAGAACAGCGACGACATTTACCGCCGCTTCCTCGCTGAATTCGCCGCCAAGTCGCCGGGCGCCGATGTGGTCTGGAGTTCGGCCATGCCCGAGCAGTTCAAGCTGGTGAACGACGGCCACGCACTCTCGTACGCATCGCCCGAACGGCCCTACCTGCCGTCGTGGGCCATCTGGAAGAACGAGGCGTACGGGACGAGCTACGAGCCGGTCGTCTTCGTCTACAACACGCGCCAGCTGCCGGCGGAGTTGATTCCTTCGACCCATGCCGATTTCGCCCGCATTCTGAATGGCCATCGTGACTTGCTGCGCGGTCGCGTCGCCTCGTACGACATCGAGCACTCCGGCTCGGCCTTCCTCTTCGCCGCCGAAGACGCGCGCACCACGCCGGTGTTCTGGGATGTTGCCAAGGCATTAGGTGGCGTCAACGTCAATCTATACATCACCACGGCCGCGATGCTGGAGCGCGTCGCGTCGGGCGAAAGCCTGCTCGCCTACAACGTGATCGGCTCGTACGCCGCGCGCTACGCCGATCGCAACCCGGCGCTCGCCATCAAGATGCCGACCGACTACACGCTGGTGGCTACGCGCGTTGCCTTCATCGCGCGGCGTGCTGCCCGCCCGAACGCCGCGCGCCTCTGGCTCGACTTCATGCTCTCGCGTGATGGTCAGAGCGTGATGGCAGACCGCGCGTTCTTGTTTTCGCTGCGCCAGGACGTTGAGACTGGGCTCACCGCCAAGCGCCTGCTCGCCGAACTTGGAAACACGCATCGACCCATTCCCGTCGGCCCGGGTTTACTCGCCCATCAAGATCAGCTCCGCCGTGCCGATTTCTTAAAGCGATGGCACGCCGCACTCGGTCGATAAAAAGAGAATAAAGAAGCACTTATTGCCGTAACGTGGTGCGAAGGCGACAATTCAGAGCTGTCGCCGACCGCCAAATTTGCTGCACAGGAAGGGGGTGACAATCGCCCGCCAACCCCTGTGCCACCGCGCAAAAAGCGGGTCGCGCCCCCCTCTCCACGAGGCTTGGCGCGTGTTGCCCATGAGCAACAACTTGGCCGCAAATCGCGGCCCAGAGCCAGAAAGGGTTTCCGGAATCAGTCAACGCTGGCACATAATGCGGTCAGACGTGAGGTATCTGCGTCGTCCATAAGGACAGTCAAGATTTCCCAATCAGTTGACAAGGAAAGTGTCGATATGAAGATGAAACTGTTTGCAGCTGCTGTTGCAGCTCTGGCCGCCAGTGGCGCCTATGCACAATCCTCCGTGACCCTGTACGGCGTGGTCGACGCTGGTCTGACCTACGCAAACAAGGTGCCGGGCGCTACCGCTGGCAGCAGCGGCTCGCGTTTTGGTCTGGATTCGGGCGGCCTGTCGGGCTCGCGTTGGGGCCTGCGTGGTGTTGAAGACCTGGGCGGTGGCCTGAAGGGTATCTTCAACCTGGAAAGCGGCTTCAACCTGGACACGGGTACGTCGGCTCAAGGTGGCCGTCTGTTCGGTCGTAACGCCTACGTCGGTCTGCAAGGCCAGTGGGGTCAACTGACCCTGGGTCGTCAGCAAAACCTGCTGTACGACTTCTCGCTGATGTATGACCCGATGGCAATCGCCACGCGTTACTCGCTGGCCTCGCAAGACGCGTTCTTCGCTGGTCGTGCTGACAACGCCGTCAAGTACGTCGGCACGTTCGGTGGCCTGAGCGTCTCCGGTCTGTACTCGTTCAACTACAACGGCAACGAAGTGGCTGGCAGCAACAAGACCGGCCGCGAGTGGAGCCTGGGTGCTAACTACGCTGGCGGCCCGCTGGGTATCGGCGCAGTGTACGACCAGACCAACTCGACGACCGTTGGTAGCGACAACCGCGAACAACGCGCCACGATCGCTGGTACGTACGCTTTCGGCCCGGCCAAGCTGTACGCTGGCTACCGTTGGTACAAGGCTAACTACGCAACTGTTGCTGGCAACGGCAACCTGCGTTCGAACCTGTACTGGGCTGGCCTGGGTTACCAAGCTACTCCGGCTCTGTCGCTGACGGGTACGGCTTACTACCAACAGTTCAAGAACAGCGGTACGGGCAACCCGTGGCTGTTCGTGGTCGGTACCGACTACGCTCTGTCGAAGCGCACCGACGCCTACTTCAACGTGGCCTATGCTAAGAACAGCGGCGGCTCGGGTCTGGGCGTGATGGGTCTGAACGACACTGGCTACGCTGGCACGACGCTGACGGGCGGCAACCAAGTGTTCTCGGGCCCGAACAACAGCAACAACCAGTTCGGCGCTACCGTCGGCCTGCGTCACAAGTTCTAATTTGACGCGCTCGTAAGAGCGCATCGAATTAAACGGTTAAACGCCGATTCCGAAAGGGATCGGCGTTTTTCTTTGTGCGAGCGATTCGCAGTGCACCTCCATGGCTGAAACGCTGCCAAGGGTGGCCTAGCTGGTGTGCAAGCTTCAGTTGATGGTGGAGGAGTGCAGGCAAGCGACAGCGGGGCGTCTCGCCTGCTGCTTTGCGACGGCATACGCCCCGGGGGGGGGGCGCAGCAGAGCGGAACAAAGGCAACTCGTATCAACGCAGCAGCGCAGTGGTTGGTACGTCGGATCGCTCGTTGCGTTGAGCGGGCGCGGCGGCGTCAAGGCGGCTCTCGGCCCACCAACGTGCTGGCTTGATGCTCAAGCGTGCGCGCATAAAAAAACGGCGGCACATATGGCCGCCGTTAGTGTGTTCCGACACCTGCCGCTTACTGTTGTTCTTCGTCGTCCTGCGAGGGCATCGGTACGTTGCGACGCGTCGGCGGCGGGCGCTTGCCGACGACGATAGTCAGTTCCACCGCCTTGCCTTTGCGCGATACCGTTACTTTGGCTTCCGCACCCGGTTGAAGCTGAGCGATGCTGTTGAGCAGCGCCGTCGTATCCAGGATCGGCCCACCGTTGACACTGGTGAGAATGTCTCCCGGGCGCAGGCCCGCCTTGTCTGCGGGGCCACCTTGAACCACGGCGGCAATCAGCGCGCCATCCTTGCGCGACAAGCCAAATGACTCTGCAATTTCCGGCGTCACATCCTGCGGCTCAACACCGATCCAGCCGCGCACCACGCTACCGGTCGAGATAATGGATTCCATCACCTGCTTGGCCAGCGATACCGGAATCGCGAAGCCGATGCCTAGCGAGCCACCTGAGCGCGAGTAGATCGCCGTGTTGATCCCAAGGAGGTTGCCGTCGGCATCGACCAGCGCGCCGCCTGAGTTACCTGGGTTGATCGCAGCGTCGGTCTGGATAAAGTTTTCGAAGGTGTTGATGCCCAGGTGGCTGCGGCCCAAGGCAGAGACAATGCCCATCGTGACCGTCTGGCCCACGCCGAACGGGTTGCCGATGGCAAGCACCACATCACCGACGCGCACGTTCTCCAGCCGGCCCAGCGTGATGGCGGGCAGATTCGGCAGGTTGATCTTGAGGACGGCCAGGTCGGTTTCGGGATCGGAGCCGACCACCTTGGCGTTGGCCTTGCGGCCGTCGGTCAGGGCGACTTCGATCTCGTCGGCGCCGTCCACCACGTGGTGGTTCGTTAGAATGTAGCCTTCCGAGCTGACGATCACGCCCGAGCCAAGACTGGCCGTGGGTTCCTGGCGTTGTTCCGGGGCGCGGTCTCCGAAGAAGAAGCGAAACCACGGATCTGCGCTGGCCTGCGGGTTATTGCCGCGCTTCGGCGCGTTCTTGCTACTGAAGATGTTGACCACCGCAGGCATGGCGACCTTGGCGGCCTCCGCGTAGGAGTTGCTCGAGGTGCCGCCGTGGCCGAGCGGAGCGACTTCCTTAAGCGCAACAATTGGCGAGCCGGATTGCACTGCCACCTTGCCGCGCTGCAGCCAATCAGGCTTGAGCGTGGCGATCACAAACCAGACGGCCAGGACGACCGTGACGGCTTGCGCGAAAAACAGCCAAAAGCGGCGCAACATAGAGCGAAATTGAGTCCAAATGGATCGAAAAGAACTTGAATTGTACTTGAACGACCTGTTACAGGCGGCCCGTTTTCGGGACTATTGCCCCAATGGTCTGCAGGTACAAGGGCGCGACACCATTACGCATATCGTGACGGGGGTGACCGCCAGCCTGGCGCTGATCCAAGTCGCCATCGAAGCCCGTGCCGACGCCGTCCTCGTGCATCACGGTTATTTCTGGAAGGGCGAGGACGGCCGTGTCGTGGGGCAGAAGCATGCGCGCCTGAAGCAACTTCTGGCGCACGATCTCAACCTGTTCGCGTATCACCTGCCGCTCGATGCGCATCCTGAACTGGGCAACAACGCGCAGCTGGGTGCGTTGCTGGGCATCTCGCCCCAGGGCCGGTTCGGCGACGATGAACTTGGCTGGATTGGTACGCTTGCCGAAGTGACCACGCTGGGCGCTTTCGCGCAGACGGTGTCGGCCAAGCTGAATCGGGCGCCCCTCGTGATCGGCGAGGAGGGTCGTCCGGTGCGCACAATCGGTTGGTGCACGGGGGGTGCCCAAGGCTGGTTTGATGCTGCCGTGGCCGCCGGTGTGGACGTGTATCTGAGCGGTGAGGCGTCGGAGCAGACCACGCATCTGGCGCGCGAATCGGGTGTTGCCTATATCGGTGCGGGCCACCACGCCACCGAGCGTGGCGGCGTTCGGGCGCTCGGCAATCACCTGGCCGAGCGCTTCGGCGTGCGTCACACCTTCATCGATATCCCGAATCCGGTGTGATTCGACGTCCGATTACGGCTTGGTCTTCAGGCTGTCGCGAATCTCGCGCAGTAGCAGGATGTTTTCCGGCGTTTCAGCGGGTGCTGCTGGCGGGTTGGCGTCGATCATGCGCGTGATGGCGCGCACCATCAGAAACACGATAAACGCCAGAATCAGAAAATTGACCGCCACGGTGATGAAGTTGCCGTAGGCGAAGACCGGCACGCCAGCCTTCTTCAGATCGGCCAGGGTGTGCGGCACACCCGCGGGCGCCTCTGCCAGTTGGATGAACAGGTTCGAGAAATCCAGCTTGCCAACGATGCGGCCGATCAGCGGCATGATCAGATCATTGACGAGCGAATCGACGATTTTGCCGAACGCCGCACCGATGATCACCCCCACTGCCAGGTCGATCACGTTGCCGCGCATCGCGAATTTCTTGAAGTCTTGCATCAGTGCCATCGGTTTTCTCCGGATTGTTTGATTCGAGACAAACGGTCAAGCTAACGAACGGTTGACCTGAATTGTTGAAAGCGAGGCTGCAAGAGCCATGCCAAAGCCTTGTCAGCATTGGGCTGGCGGGCGATCGGCGTGTTCACTATATCTATAACCGCTGCGCCCCGCGACCGCTATCGTTCGCTCGGTACGCTCGGGTATAATTTTCGGTTGACGCGAATCTATCTTGATTTCTCATCCTGGGGTCTTGAATGAGTGACCAGCAAAACGTGGACAAGGGTCGCCGTAATCTATTGATTGCGACGTCCGTGGCTGGTGGTGTGGGAGGGGTTGCGGTTGCGGCCCCTTTCGTTTGCACATTCGCACCATCTGAAAAAGCCCGTGCAGCGGGCGCGCCCGTAGAGGCCGACGTGAGTGACCTGGCCCCCGGCCAGATGAAGGTGGTGGAATGGCGCGGCAAGCCGGTCTGGCTGCTCAAACGCACGCCCGACATGCTGGAATCGCTCAAGAAGACCGATAACGAAGTCGCCGACCCCAAGTCCGACGTGCCCTTCACCATGAAGACGCCGGACTACTGCAAGAACGAAACCCGCTCCCGTGCCGAGCATAAAGACCTGCTGGTCGTGGTCGGCATCTGCTCGCATCTTGGTTGCTCCCCGTCTGGTCCGTTTCCCGTGGGCGCCAACGTGCAGCTTGCCGGAGACCCCGGCTTCGTCTGCCCGTGTCACGGTTCAACGTTCGACCTGGCTGGCCGCGTGTTCAAGAACAAGCCCGCCCCGCAGAACCTCGACGTTCCGCCGTACATGTTCCTGTCCGACACGAAGCTGGTGATCGGTAAAGACGAGAAAGGAGAGGCTTGATCATGGCCGAGAAGAAGGTGGAGACAACCGGGCTGCTGGGCTGGATCGATGCACGCTTCCCGGCATCCGAGCTGTGGAAGGCGCATCTGTCGGAGTACTACGCGCCGAAGAATTTCAACTTCTGGTATTTCTTCGGATCGCTGGCGCTGCTGGTGCTGGTGATCCAGATCGTCACGGGCATCTTCCTGGTGATGAACTACAAGCCGGACGGCACGCTCAACGCCGCTGGCATCCCCGTTGCCTATGCAAGCGTGGAGTTCATCATGCGCGAGGTGCCGTGGGGCTGGCTGGTGCGCTATATGCACTCGACCGGCGCTTCGGCGTTCTTCATCGTCGTGTATATGCACATGTTCCGCGGCATGCTGTACGGCTCGTACCGTAAGCCGCGCGAGCTGGTCTGGATCTTCGGCTGCCTGATCTTCCTGTGCCTGATGGCCGAAGCCTTCATGGGCTATCTGCTGCCATGGGGCCAGATGTCGTACTGGGGCGCGCAGGTGATCGTGAACCTGTTCTCCGCCATCCCGCTGATCGGCCCGGACCTGTCGCTGTGGATTCGCGGTGACTACGTTGTATCGGACGCGACGCTGAACCGCTTCTTCTCATTCCACGTCATCGCGGTGCCGCTGGTGCTGCTGGGCTTGGTGGTGGCGCACATCATCGCGCTGCACGAAGTGGGCTCGAACAACCCGGACGGCGTTGAGATCAAGGCCAAGAAGGACGAGCGCGGCATTCCGCTCGATGGCATTCCGTTCCACCCGTATTACTCGGTGCATGACATCGTCGGTGTGGCGGTCTTCCTGTTCATCTTCAGCGCGATCGTGTTCTTCGCGCCGGAAATGGGCGGTTACTTCCTGGAAGCCAACAACTTCATCCCGGCAGATTCGCTGAAGACGCCGCTGCACATTGCGCCGGTCTGGTACTTCACGCCGTTCTACTCGATGCTGCGCGCGACCACGTCGGATTTCCTGCCGTGGCTGTGGGGCTTCATCGCGATCATGCTGGGTCTGCTGTTCGCTCGTACGAAGAGCATGAATGTCAAAGTGGTGGCCGTGGCTGTGGCCGTGATCCTGGCACTGGGCTTCAAGTTCATCGATGCGAAGTTCTGGGGCGTGGTCGTGATGGGCGGTTCGGTGGTGATCTTCTTCTTCCTGCCGTGGCTTGACCACTCGCCGGTCAAGTCGATCCGCTATCGCCCGGGCTTCCACAAGACTTTGCTGATCCTCTTCGTGATCGCCTTTGCGGTGCTGGGCTACCTGGGTATTCAGCCGCCAAGCCCGGTCGGTTCGATCATCTCGCAGATCGGCACCATTCTGTACTTCGCGTTCTTCCTCGCGATGCCGATCTGGAGCCAGATCGGGACGTTCAAGCCAGTGCCTGAGCGCGTCACGTTCACGCCGCACTGATTCGAGCCGAGCACAAGGACCCATGAAGGACACAAGAATGAAAAAGCTGCTTGCGATTTTCGCCTTGGCCGGTCTCGTGTTTGCCGCGCCCGTGATGGCCAATGAGGGCGGCGTGCCGCTCGATCCGGCGCCCAACCAGTCCAGCGACACGTCCGCGCTGCAGCGCGGCGCCAAGCTGTTCGTCAACTACTGCCTGAACTGCCACGGCGCCAGCGCGATGCGCTACAACCGCCTGCGCGACATCGGTTTGAGTGAAGAGCAGATCAAGCAAAACCTGCTGTTCTCGTCAGACAAGGTCGGCGACACGATGCACATCGCCATGGACCGCGAGGACGCGAAGAAGTGGTTTGGTGCCGTACCGCCAGACCTATCGGTGATTGCCCGGGCGCGCGGCAGCGACTGGCTCTACACCTACCTTCGCACGTTCTACCGTGACGACACGCGTCCGACCGGCTGGAACAACCTGGTCTTCGACAAGGTCGGCATGCCGCATGTGCTGTGGGAACTGCAAGGCCAGCAAGTGCCGAAGTATGCCGAAGTGAAGTCCGAGCACGGCGAGGCTGAGAAGAAGCTCGTTGGCCTTGAAGTGACGGTCCCAGGCAAGATGAACAAGGTCGAATATGACCAGGCGGTGGCCGATCTGGTCAGCTATTTGGACTGGATGGCTGAGCCCGCGGGCAACCTGCGCAAGCGCCTCGGCGTCTGGGTATTGTTGTTCATTGGCGTGTTCTTCGTGCTGGCCTGGCGCCTGAATGCGGCCTATTGGAAGGACATCAAGTAAAATCCGTGTTTTCCGGGCAAGGGCTAGGCCGGTGGAGAACTGGCTCTAGCCCTTTGCCTTTTCGCTTTTTGTGCCGTGGCGATGTCATTTGTCGTCACGGCTGTACCGTCATAGGGCCGCCCCCGGCCCATGCGCCAAGGAACTACAACCATGATGGTCTTGTACTCGGGCACCACTTGCCCGTTCTCGCAGCGTTGCCGCCTCGTCCTGTTCGAAAAGGGCATGGATTTCGAGATTCGCGACGTCGATCTCTTCAACAAGCCGGAAGACATCGCGGTGATGAACCCGTACGGCCAGGTGCCCATCCTGGTTGAGCGCGACCTGATTCTGTACGAGTCGAACATCATCAACGAGTACATCGACGAGCGCTTCCCGCACCCGCAACTGATGCCGGCCGATCCGGTGCAGCGCGCCCGCGCCCGCCTGTTCCTGTTCAACTTCGAGAAGGAACTGTTCACGCACGTTTCCGTGCTCGAGAACGAAAAGGGCAAGGCCGCCGAGAAGAATCACGAGAAGGCACGTGCGGCTATCCGTGACCGCCTTACGCAGCTGGCTCCGATCTTCCTGAAGAACAAGTACATGCTGGGCGAAGAGTTCTCGATGCTGGACGTGGCGATTGCACCGCTGCTGTGGCGCCTGGACCACTACGGTATTGAAGTCTCCAAGAATGCGGCTCCGCTGATGAAATACGCTGAGCGTATCTTCAGTCGCCCGGCGTATATTGAAGCGCTGACGCCGTCGGAAAAGGTCATGCGCCGCTGATTGCCGCTGGGTCGGGCCACGCTCAGGTTGAACCTGCGCGGGACCGCGCCCAACGGTCACTGATTTCATCATGTCGGAAACATCCACCAAGCCTTATCTGATCCGTGCCATCTATGAATGGTGCACGGATAACGGCTTCACGCCGTACATCGCTGTCTTCGTCGACAACAGCACCAACGTGCCACGCGAGTTCGTCAAAAACGACGAGATCGTGCTGAACGTGAGCTTTGACGCTACCAGCCAGCTCGACATGGGCAATGAGTGGATCACGTTCCACGCACGCTTCTCGGGCGTCTCGCGCAAGATCGAGGTGCCAATCGAAAACGTGCTTGCGGTGTATGCGCGCGAGAACGGGCAGGGTATGGCATTCCCGGTGGAACGCAGTACACCGACGACGCAGGCTGCAACCGAACGCGAGAACAATCCGCCGCCCAAGCTGGCCGCGGTGGACTCTGAGTCGGTGCCTGCGCCGGTCCCTGTCGAAGCGGAAACCGGCCCGGAAGACGAACCGACACCACCGAATGTGCCGCGCATCGGTGGAAAGCCTGCGCTAAAGGTCGTCAAGTAACGCGTGTTAGGTTAGAATCGCGTTTCTTTGCCGGCTTAGCTCATCTGGTAGAGCAGTTGATTTGTAATCATCAGGTGGCGGGTTCGAGTCCTGCAGCCGGCACCAGCATCACGAAAACGGTCTCCCTTGCGGAGGCCGTTTTCTTTTGTCCGGTGGCCCGTTCAACTTTGCGAGCTTCAACCGCGCCGCACCCAGATTACCTTGCCGCCCTGAATGCCCAGATTGCGGCGCTCTTCTCGGTAGTCCATCGTGCCGGGCAGGGCTTTGCCGTCGCGCTCGCTGATGCGCCAGAGGCGGCCGCTGAGCAAGGCGGTGGCCTCTTGTTCGGATTTGCCGATCAAGGCGTCATCGGAACTGGCGGCTGTCTGGCACGTGGAGGCAGGCGATGTGTGCTCGGCCATCTTGGGTTCCCCCGCATTCTTGGTGTGTTCTAAGCCTGCCGTCGAGCAACCGGCCATGCCTGCCATTGCGGCAATCGTGGTGAGCAGCATTGCTAAGCGCGTCATACAACCTCCGTCTGATATCGCTGTGGCGAGCACCCTCACGTGATGCGCTCGATCGTGACTGCAGTGTACCGATACCGACTTGCGAGGCGCCGCACATCGGGTTGTTGCCGCCGTGCAATGGGCTTCGCGACACCTCCAAGAAAACGCTTGCCGCCGTCAACGAGACTTTGTTACTCTGCGCCCCGTCATAGCTACGGAGTGCATCTCCATGGACAGTTGTTCTAGTCGATCCTCGATCGCACATTGAACGGCTAGACAGTCTCGGCGCACCCTCTTCGCGCCTCACCACTGCCTAGCCGTATTGCACGGCGGGTGGTGGCGCTTGCGTAGGTTCTCTGCGCAAGTCACTTCCTGAATTCGATTGTTGTATCCGGCACAGCCGCGTGGCTGCGTGCGTTTGCGCGCGCCATGATGCGGCGTGGCCGGCGTTCGCCTACGCCTGTCAGAGAAACGGGCGGGGGAGGTCTCATGCTGTTTCTTTCGACGCTGGAGTACGTTTGGGTGGCGGTGCGTCCGCTGGTTTGGGTTCGTGTGCTGATGGGCGCAGCGGCCGTTGTGTCGGTGATGTCGATGGCGCATGCGGCGGGTGTACCCGCTTCAGCGGATGACGTCCCACGTATCGCCAGCGGCGAACTGGATGACCGTTTCGGTTTCCATGGCCAAACCACCTATGTGTGGCAACGCAAACCTGCATTCGACGCTGCGTACAGCGGCGGTAACAGCCTCGGCGCCGCGCGCGCCAAAAGCTATTCCTTCACGGCCACGCTCGACCTAGGCATGCGCTTGTGGAAGGGCGCCGAGTTCCATTTCAACCCGGAGGTCGCGCAGGGCGTGGCGTTTTCTGAGCTGCATGGCCTTGGCGGCTTGCCCAACGGGGAGCTGGCCAAGACGGCCGGGACGAATCCCACGCTGTATCGTGCTCGCGCTTTCCTGCGCCAGACGTGGGGTCTGGATGGCGGCACGGAAAAGGTCGACGCCGATTTCAACCAGTTCGCCAACGTCGTCGACAAGCGCCGCGTGGTGCTGACTGCCGGCAACTTTGCCGTGCCCGATGTGTTCGATGCGGTGTCCTATGCGCAAGACCCGCGCACGCAGTTCTTGAACTGGTCGTTCATGGCGCATCCGTCGTTCGACTACCCCGCCGATGCGCGTGGCTACAACTGGGGCGTGGCGCTTGAGTACATCGATAGCGAGAACGGTTGGGCCGTGCGCGCCGGCCGTTTCCTGCAGCCGGAGCAATCGAACGGTTTGCCACTCGACACGCGTTTCCTCAAGCACTACGGCGACATCCTCGAGCTGGAGAAGCGCTACACGCTGTTCGGTCAGGAAGGCACGGCGCGGTTGCTCGGTTGGCGCAACCAGGCGCGCATGGGCCGGTTTGACGATGCGATGGCGCTGGGCGCGGTCATTGGTGCAGCGCCCGATGTCGGGCTGGTGCGCAAGGCGCACGCAAAGCTGGGCGTTGGCGTCTCGTTCGAACAGAAAGCCGGCGACAACCTCGGCCTGTTCGCACGCCTGAACTGGTCCGACGACAAGACCGAAACGTACGCCTTTACCGAAGTCGGCCGGAGCGTCTCGTTTGGCGGATTGCTCAAGGGCGCCGCTTGGCAACGTACGAGCGATGTGCTGGGCGTGGCCGTCGCGGTGAATATGCTGGGGCCGGATCACCGCGCCTATCTGGCCGCGGGCGGCAGCGGCGCGTTCCTTGGCGATGGCGGCTTGAACTATGGCCCCGAGCGCGTGCTGGAACTGTTCTACAGCTTGCAGATAACCAAGGCCCTGGCGATCAGCCCGGATTTCCAGCTCATTCAGAACCCGGGCTACAACCGCGATCGCGGTCCGGCGAAGTTTGTGGGCGTGCGTGTCCACGCCGAGTTCTAACCGTAGGAGGACCCATATGGACAGTCCGAGTCGACCTTACCGAACGTCTTTTTTCTGCTAGGCGAGTCCGCCGCACGGTTGTTCCCTGCTGCTGACTTGCCGCCCCGGCAAGGCAGCGGTGTCTGCATCGCTCCTTGATCGTTCCGACTATGCCGCCGCGCGTGTCCCGCGTGGCGATCGCTGCGTGGCGTACGTATGTGCACGCGGCCAGGAGTGTGTCATGCGCAAATTCAATGTTCCCGCCCGTCGTTTCTCGGCGATCGCACTGCCGTTCAGCTCGGTGTTCGTGCAGCCACGCGCTGCTGCACCTGAGCGCACCGACGCCGTACCGGTGGCCTCCAATCGCCGGGCAGGTGACGGCGGCCAGCCACTTTCCAACCACGGTTACGCCGCAGCGGCTGTGCGCCTGTCGCGCACGTACTGGTAATCCAACAACACCACACAAACGGAGGTCGACATGACCCAATTCGCTTCGGGCATCGACGCACCACCACGTCAGGCCGCGCTAGACGATGCCCATGTGGGCGACATTCGCGGTGCGCTCGGCACCATCGCGCACCACGATACGGGCGCCCGCAATAGCTGGCGCGCGCGCTTGCGCACGCTGCTCGCCATCCTCGGGCCTGGTCTGATCGTGATGGTCGGCGACAACGACGCCGGCGCCTTCGGCACATACACGCAAGCCGGGCAGAACTACGGCACCACGCTTCTGTGGACGCTATTACTGCTCATTCCGGTGCTGTACGTGAACCAGGAGATGGTGCTGCGGCTGGGCGCCGTCACGCGCGTTGGCCATGCGCGGTTGATCTTTGCGCGCTTCGGCAAGTTCTGGGGCAGTTTCTCCGTCATCGATCTGTTCCTGGTGAACGCGCTGACGCTCGTGACGGAGTTCATTGGCATTAGTTTGGCGCTCGAGTACCTCGGCATCCCGCGACACTGGGGTGTGTGCGCGGCGGCGGCGTTGGTAATGCTGGCCGCGTCCACCGGAGATTTCCGCCGCTTCGAGCGTTTTGCGCTGGTGCTGGTGGCGGGCAGCCTCACGCTCATCCCGGTGTTCGTGATGGTGCATCCGCCCATGGGGCAGGTGGCGCGCGATTTCTTCGTACCGGCGCTGCCAGCGGGTGCACCGCTGGCCGAGGTGATGTTGCTGATCATTGCCATCGTGGGGACGACCGTGGCGCCGTGGCAGTTGTTCTTCCAGCAAAGCTACGTGATCGACAAGCGCATCACCGCGCGTTTCATCCGCTACGAACGCGCCGATCTGTGGCTCGGCATCGTCCTCGTGATTGCTGGGGCGGTGGCGATGATCGCTTTCAGTGCCCAGGCCTTCCACGGCACGCCCGAGTTCGGCAACTACACCGATGCGCTCGGCACGGCGCACGGCCTGGAGCGCCACTCGGGCCGCTGGGCCGGCGTGCTGTTCGCGATTGCGCTGCTGGACGCCAGCATCATCGGCGCGTGCGCGGTGTCGTTGTCGACCGCGTATGCGATTGGCGATGTGTTTGCCGTACGGCATTCGCTGCATCGCAAGCCGACGGAGGCCAAGGGCTTCTACGCCGTGTACTTTGGGCTGACTTTGCTGGCAGCAGGGCTGGTGTTGACGCCAGGCGTGCCGCTCGGTTTGCTGACCAATGCCGTGCAATCCCTGGCCGGGGTGCTGTTGCCGAGTGCGACAGTGTTCCTGCTGCTGTTATGCAACGACAAGGCCGTGCTGGGCCCGTGGACGAACGGCCGCGCGATGAACATCTTCACCGGCGGTGTGGTGGCTGTGCTGGTGATGTTGTCGGTCATCCTTACTGCCGCGGTGCTGTTCCCGGGCATTGGCGAATTCGAGATTGGCGCCATCCTGATCGGCGGCACCCTGATCGCGGTGGTGATGTCGCTCGTGCTATGGCGTATCGAGCGACGTACCCATCGGCCGCATCATCCGCAGCGCGTGAGCGTGCTGGATCGTGACCACTGGACGATGCCCCCGCTCGAGCAACTCACGCCCGCGCGCTGGACGCCACTCAAGCGCACGTGGATGTTCGTGCTGCGCGGTTACCTTGCAGTGGCGGCGGGGCTGGTGCTGGTGCGGATCGCTGGGCTAATCAGCCAGTGACGCAGTCTCGAGGGATGAGAAGGTCACTTCGGTGGCCCTCCCAGATGCGAAGTGTTCTCATCATTGATCCCGTATTTGGGCGCACATCTGGGGGCAACGTCGGGTGCGCACCACTGTGGCTGATTGTCGCAGTGCAACAACATGCACTTTCGATTTGCTTACCCGCAAAGCCACGTAAACCCTAGCCGTACGGCGAGGGCATCACTTGTCAATCGACGCCGTTTTCTATTTGCCTGAGCACATAGCACGATCCGGAGCGCCATCTGGCGGTAAGATCGCGCCCGCATTCCACTCCCAACCGCGCTCCCCCAACGGGCGCATGACGTAGTGCCTGCTCCGACCTTTAACGCCCCCGATCTGTCGTCCGCCGCTTTGTGCGACGCGGCGGCGCTCGACTTCGCCCGTGCCCGACATGAGCGAAGCCCGCCTCGCCAACTGAGGGCGTTGGGTTCAGCTTCTCCCTGACCGGCGCCCGATGTGATCGAAGATCCGCTGCTGCACCCAGGCGTATTCGGGGTGCCGGTAGTTCGATCTTTTCTCATTTCCCGCGTTTTTCCGCCTGTGGCCGCTGTCTGGGCTGCTGGGCTCCCGTGATGTCCGGAAGCATCGCCGGCGCAATTGTGCAAGACATGAAGAACACACTCGTTCCACATATGAAGCGGCTCCTCGCCGCAAGCCTCCCGCTCCTGCTGGCGGGTTGCAACCTGACGGTCCTGGACCCGAAGGGGATGATTGCGGCTGAAGAAAAGACGCTGATCCTAGTGGCGACCGGCCTGATGCTGCTGGTGGTCATCCCCGTGATCGTGCTGACGCTGGTGTTTGCGTGGAAGTACCGCGCGTCCAACACCAAGGCCCGCTACGAGCCGGACTGGTCGCACTCCAACGCCATCGAGGCTGTGGTGTGGCTGATCCCCTGCCTGATCATCATCGTGCTGGGCGTGATCACCTACAAGTCCACGCACGCGCTCGATCCGTACAAGCCGATCGAATCGGATGTGAAGCCCATCACGGTCGAGGCTGTTTCGCTCGACTGGAAGTGGCTGTTCATCTATCCGGAACTGAAGATCGCGACGGTCAATCAGCTCGCGTTCCCGGCCAACACCCCGATCAACTTCAAGATCACGTCCGACACGGTGATGAACGCGTTCTTCATCCCGCAGCTCGGCAGCCAGGTGTACGCCATGGCGGGCATGCAGACCAAGCTGCACCTGATCGCCAATGAGACCGGTGTGTTTGACGGCATGTCGTCGAACTACAGCGGCTCGGGCTTCACTGGCATGAAGTTCAAGGCCACGGCCATGACGAACGAAGAGTTCGACGCCTGGGTCAAGCAGGTTCGTGAGTCGTCGCAGAACCTGACCAAGGAAGGCTACGCCGAGCTGTCCAAGCCGAGCGAGAAGGTGCCGCCGGCGGCGTACGCCTCGGTCGACCCGACGCTGTATCACAGCATCCTGCACAAATACATGGACAAGATGGGCGAAGGGGACAAGGTCCTGACGCTCGACGAGGCGCTCGAAGGCGCCAACTGCACGACGGCCACGGCTGAGGCGGCAACGCGTCCGCTGCCGGTGCAGTCCGCCCTGCCTGCGCCCAAGAGCGCGGCCAAGAATTCCTAGGAGTTGACGATGTTTGGCAAGTTGAGTCTGGAGGCCATTCCGCTGCACGAGCCCATCGTGGTCGTGACGGTGTCGGCCATTCTGTTGGGTGGCGCGGGCGTGTTCGGCCTGATCACCTATCTCAAGAAGTGGACCTACCTCTGGAATGAGTGGATCACCTCGGTCGATCACAAGAAGATCGGCGTGATGTACTGCATTCTGGCCATCGTGATGCTGCTGCGCGGCTTTGCCGACGCCATCATGATGCGCTCGCAACTGGCGGTCGCCTCGGGCGGCGGTGCCGGCTATCTGCCGCCTGAGCACTACGACCAGATCTTCACCGCGCACGGCGTGATCATGATTTTCTTCATGGCCATGCCGCTGATGACGGGCTTGATCAACCTGATCGTGCCGCTGCAGATTGGCGCGCGCGACGTGGCATTCCCGTTCCTGAACACGCTGTCGTTCTGGCTGGCTGCCGCAGGTGTGGTGCTGATCAACGTGTCGCTGGGCGTGGGTGAATTCGCTCGCACCGGTTGGCTGGCATACCCGCCGCTGTCGGAGCTGGCGTACAGCCCGGGCGTGGGGGTCGACTACTACATCTGGGCATTGCAGATATCGGGCCTCGGGACATTGCTGACCGGCGTGAACTTCGTCGCGACCATCTTCAAGATGCGCGCGCCGGGCATGACGCTGATGCGCATGCCGATCTTCACCTGGACTGCCCTGTGCGCCAACATCCTGATCGTGGCCGCCTTCCCGGTGCTGACCGTGGCGCTGGCGCTGCTGGGTGCCGACCGCTACCTGGACATGCACTTCTTCACGAACGGTGGCGGCGGTAACGCCATGCTGTACGTGAACCTGATCTGGATCTGGGGCCACCCCGAGGTGTACATCCTGATCCTGCCGGCCTTCGGCATGTTCTCGGAAATCGTCTCGACGTTCTCGCGCAAGAAGCTCTTCGGCTACACGTCGATGGTGTGGGCGACCGCCGGCATCACCGTGCTGTCGTTCCTGGTGTGGCTGCACCACTTCTTCACCATGGGCTCGGGTGCGAACGTCAACGCGTTCTTCGGTATCGCGACGATGATCATCTCGATCCCGACGGGTGTGAAGATCTTCAACTGGCTGTTCACGATGTACCGCGGCCGCGTCGAGCTGAACTCGATGATGCTGTGGACGATCGGCTTCATGATCACCTTCGTGATCGGCGGCATGACCGGCGTGCTGCTGGCCGTGCCAGGCGCTGACTTCCTGCTGCACAACAGCCTGTTCCTGATCGCTCACTTCCACAACACCATCATCGGTGGCGTGGTGTTCGGTTACCTGGCTGGTATCACGTACTGGTTCCCGAAGGCCTTCGGCTTCAAGCTGGACGAGAAGTGGGGCAAGCGCGCTTTCTGGTGCTGGTTCGTGGGTTTCTACACCGCGTTCATGCCGCTGTACGTGCTGGGCTTCATGGGCATGACGCGTCGTCTGAACCATACCGACAATCCGGCATGGCAACCGTGGCTGATCGTCGCCGTGATCGGCGCCGCGATCATCGCCTGCGGTATCGCTTCGCAGCTCATCCAGATCTTCGTGAGCGTCCGCAATCGTCATGCGCTGGCCGATCTGACGGGCGACCCGTGGGGTGGCCGTACGCTGGAGTGGGCGACGTCGTCGCCGCCGGCGCACTACAACTTCGCCCGCGTGCCGGTCATCCATGACATCGACGCCTTTGCAGACATGAAGGCGCGCGGTGAAGTGCTGACGCAGGTCGCGCCGAGCTACGAAAAGATCCACATGCCGAAGAACACCGGCGCCGGCTTCTTCATTGGCATGTTCTCGATCGTGATGGGCTTCGCGCTGATCTGGCACATCTGGTGGATGGCCGTGCTGGGTCTGGTCGGCATGATCGGCAGCTTCATCCTCCGCAGCAACAACGACGACATCGATTACTACGTGCCCGCCCACGAGGTTCACGAGACCGAGTCGGCCTACTTCCAACGTATCGGTTCGCAGGCTTAAACCATGGCTTCCAATGTTCTAGACGGTCACGCCGCGCACGGTCACGCGCAGGGCCACGACCACGCGCATGACCATGCGCACCACCACGATGCCGCAGACACCAAGGTCTTCGGCTTCTGGGTGTACCTGATGAGCGACTTGATCATCTTCGCGTCGCTGTTTGCCACGTTCTGCGTCCTGCGCGGTGCGACGGCGGGCGGCCCGACGGGCAAGGAACTCTTCGATCTGTCGTATGTGGCAATCGAAACCGGCATCCTGCTGGTGTCGTCCATCACCTACGGCATGGTGATGATCAGCCTGCAGAACGGCCGCAAGGACCAAGTGATGCTGTGGCTGGGCATCACCTTGCTGCTGGGCGCCGCGTTCGTCGGCATGGAAATCAACGAGTTCCACCACCTGATTGCAGAAGGCGCGGGCCCGAGCCGCAGCGCGTTCCTGTCGTCGTTCTTCCTGCTGGTCGGTACGCACGGCCTGCACGTGGCGAGCGGCATGCTGTGGATCATCGTCCTGATGTGGCAGATCAGCCGCAAAGGGCTGACCCCGACCCAATCGACCCGCCTGTCGTGCCTGAGCCTGTTCTGGCACTTCTTGGACGTGGTGTGGATCGGCGTGTTTACCGTCGTGTATCTGCTGGGAGCGATGTAAATGGAACAGACCAACGTTTCGACGGGCATTGCCCACGATGATGCCCACGGCCATGCAGCGGGCGGCGCCGGCCATGCCACCGTCAAGGGCTACCTGATCGGATTCGTGCTGGCGGTGATCCTGACGGCCATTCCGTTCAAGATGGTGATGGACGGCGGCTACTCGCACCAGACGGTGCTGGTGACGGTGATGGCCCTGGCGGTTGTGCAGATCGTCGTGCACCTGATCTATTTCCTGCACCTGGACGGCTCGTCCGCCCAGCGCTGGAACGTGATGGCCTTCCTGTTCACGCTGCTGATCCTGGCGATCGTCATTGTCGGCTCGCTGTGGGTCATGCATAACATGAACGCCAACATGATGACGATGTAACGAGGCCTGGCCTCCGATGCATCGGAAGGGCGCCCCTGGTGGGCGCCTTTTTCTTTTGCTCGTGCGGCCTTGAGCCTTGGGTTTGCCATGCCCCGGCTTTGTTAAACTCGCCGGGTTCCCCATTTCTGCGTTTCCCCCCGCAATTCCGCCATGTCACAGTACGTTTTCACCATGAACCGCGTGGGCAAGATCGTTCCGCCCAAGCGCCAGATCCTCAAGGACATCTCGCTGTCGTTTTTCCCGGGCGCCAAGATCGGCGTGCTGGGTCTGAACGGCTCGGGCAAGTCGACCGTGCTCAAGATCATGGCCGGCCTCGACAAGGATATCGAGGGCGAAGCCACGCCGATGCCCAACCTGAACATCGGTTATCTGCCGCAGGAGCCGCAGCTCGATCCCGCCAAGACCGTGCGTGAAGAGGTTGAAAGCGGCCTGGGCGAAGTGATGGATGCGCAAAAGCAACTCGAAGCGATCTACGCAGCGTATGCCGAGGAAGGCGCCGACTTCGACAAGCTGGCCGAAGAACAGGCACGCCTGGAAGCCATCATCGCCGCTGGTGCCGGTGACAACGTGGAATTGCAGTTGGAAATTGCCGCCGATGCACTGCGCCTGCCGCCGTGGGACGCCAAGATCGAGCACCTCTCGGGCGGTGAAAAGCGTCGTGTCGCGCTGTGCAAGCTGCTGCTGTCGCGCCCCGACATGCTGCTGCTCGACGAGCCGACCAACCACCTGGATGCCGAATCGGTGGACTGGCTTGAACAGTTCCTCACGCGCTTCCCGGGCACCGTGGTGGCCGTGACGCACGACCGCTACTTCCTCGATAACGCCGCCGAGTGGATTCTCGAACTCGACCGCGGCCACGGTATCCCCTGGAAGGGCAATTACAGCTCGTGGCTCGATCAGAAAGAGACGCGCCTGAAGCAGGAGGAGTCGAGCGAATCGGCCCGCCAGAAGGCGCTGAAGAAAGAACTGGAATGGGTGCGCCAGAACCCGAAGGGCCGTCAGGCCAAGTCGAAGGCGCGTCTGGCTCGCTTTGACGAGTTGAACAGCCAGGAATACCAGAAGCGCAACGAAACGCAGGAAATCTTCATCCCGGCCGGCGAGCGTCTGGGCAATGAAGTGATCGAATTCACCAACGTCAGCAAGAGCTATGGCGATCGCCTGCTGATCGACAACCTGAGCTTTACGATTCCGCCGGGCGCGATCGTCGGCATCATTGGCCCGAACGGCGCCGGCAAGTCGACGCTGTTCCGCATGATCACGGGCAAGGAGCAACCGGATTCGGGCACCATCAAGATCGGTCCGACGGTCAAGCTGGCTTACGTTGACCAGAGCCGCGACGCGCTGTCCGCAGACAAGACCGTCTTCGAAGAGATTTCGAACGGGTCCGACATCCTGACGGTGGGTCGGTATGAGACGCCATCGCGCGCCTATATCGGCCGCTTCAACTTCAAGGGTGGGGATCAGCAGAAGCACGTCGGCACGCTGTCGGGCGGCGAGCGTGGACGCCTGCATCTGGCCAAGACGCTCATCTCGGGCGGCAACGTGCTGCTGCTGGATGAACCTTCGAACGACCTCGATGTGGAAACGCTGCGCGCGCTGGAAGATGCGCTGCTCGAATTCGCCGGCTGCGTGATGGTGATTTCGCACGATCGCTGGTTCCTCGATCGCATCGCCACGCACATCATCGCCTTCGAAGGCGATTCGCACGTCGAATTCTTCCCGGGCAACTACCAGGAATACGAAGCCGACAAGAAGAAGCGTCTGGGCGAGGAGGGTGCGAAGCCCAAGCGTATCCGCTACAAGCCCGTTACGCGCTAAGCGGGGACGCGCGGGTCTTTCGGCCCGCGTTCCCGCTTACGGTGACCGGTCTGCCTCAACCGGCGCAGGCGCGTCGAGGTTGCTGTCAAACTCGACGCGCTTGTGCGAGCCGTCACAGAACGGTTTATTCAACGAGTGCCCGCAGCGGCACAGCCATGCCTGCCCTTCCTCCACCGGTAATTCGCGTCCGCCCTGGGTGACGATCCGGAAGCTTCCCTTGATGTGATACGGCCCGTTGTTGCGGACCGTGATGACAACGTCGTCGGCCATGGCCGTCTCCTCAGAAGAGGATGCCCTGCATGCGATACGCGAAATGAGCGGGCTTGGCGTCGCGCATCAAGGCCATGAACTGGTCCATGTCCATATGCACGACGTTTTCGTGGTCGCCAGCTTCAAAGTAGACGTCGCCGTGGGTCATCAGGCTGCTGTCGATGTAGGTCGGCATGCCGTAGGCCATGCCCACGGGCGGAACGGCCCCTGCATCGCAGTCCCGGAAGACTTCGCGCAACTCCGATTCATCGGCCAGCGTAAGGTCCAAGCGGCCCGATTCCTTTTGTAGCTCGGACAGATGCAGGTGATACGTGGATGGCAACACGGCCGCGACATAGCCAAGCTTGTCTTCGAGCAGCAGCGTCTTGGCCAGACGGTCGCCCGGGACATGCGCAGATTGCGCGGTTTCAGTGCTCGTGTGGGTATGCGGATGACGAATCACCTCGTACAGGCAGCCCTTGCTGCGCAGGCAGCCGTCGAGGGTGCTGGAGATCGACATGGCGTCCTCCCGTGTGCTGTGCGACCGGTGGCGGGATTGCAGTGGCCGCTACGTCAGCATAGGTCGGTTTGCGGATTGCGCAGGCAGTCGAGCGTACAAAAGTAACGGGCCGCTCGTGCGAGCGGCCCGTGTGCCGATGTGGCTTCCTGTTCGCGTCAGGCATCAGGCGTCAGGCGTTAGCGGTCCCAGCCGCGGTGCCACCCGTGATCGTGGTGCCATTCGCGTTCGCGCCACTCGTGACGGCGCCATTCGCGCTCACGCCAGTCGTCGCGGTCGCGGTAGTAGCCGCCATAGACGACCGGAGCGGGGGCATACACCGGGGCAGGGCGATACACCACGGGCGGCGGTGCATAGACAGGGGCCGGGGCCACGTACACCGGCGCAGGCACGCCGATCGACACGCCGACGTCCACATGGGCCAACGCCGCCGTCGAGGCGCACAGCGCGGCGCCGCCCAGAACGAATGCGAGCAGTGTGCGTTTCATGATGCTTCTCCTTACGGTTGCGAGGCCGGGGCTGATGTGCCGTCGACTTCGTGTATCAAGTTCGTTATGCCATTCTATGAACCGCCGGGCGCTTCAGGTGATACGCAAATCCTACGGATGTAACGGGAAGTAAAACGCCCCACCGGCAAGACACTGGTGGGGCGCGGTATTTCACGTGAGGCGGCTTGTTCAGCCCTGTGCAGGCTCCCAGGCCGTTCGCTGTTCAGGTGACGACCACACCGCCAGGTGCAGCGCTGACAGCGCGAACGGATCCGACAGCAACACCAGCTTCTGCTTGCCCGTGAGCTTGTCGGGACCGACTTCCAGTGCGTGACGCACATGTGTCTCCCGCACAGCAATCAGGCGCCGGTCGTGCGGAAAGCGCGCGGTGCCAATCGCGCACATCAGCGCGTTGGTGACGGGGTCGACCACGGCTTGGCGGAAGTCCGGCATCGGGGGCGCATTGCGCAGGTGCTTGCGCGTGGCGCGGAGTTCGCGCGGCGGGCGCACTTCCTCGGGGATCATGAACAGGCGCAGGCGCCGCATGCGGCGGCCCAGGCTCACGCGGCTGGAGAACACCGACAGCGGAATCGACACGATCAGCGCGCCCACGACTGGCGAAAGCCACCACAGGAAGCTCGGGTTCAGCCAATACACGATCGCAGCCCAGACGATGCCGATCACGGTGTGCAGGCCATGGCGGCGTACGGCGTCGCCCCAATGGGTTTGCGCGTCCTCACGCGGCGGCGACTTCCAGTGCACCTTCCAGCCGAGGAACGCGGCCGTCACGAAGCGCGTGTGGAACAGCATGCGCACCGGCGCGGCCAGCACCGAGAACGCCGCCTCAATCGCCATCGACAACGCCAGGTGGATCGCCCCGCCAAAGCGCTTCGGCCCCTGCGCCCACAGCACCAGCACGCTCAAAATCTTCGGCAGGAACAGCACGGTGGCGGTGGCGGAAAACAGCGCGGCTGCTTTTTCCGGATGCCACTCCGGCCAGATCGGGAAGAGCTGGCGCGGCTGCGTGAAGTACTCCGGCGCGATCAGCGTGTGCTTGGCCAGCAGGGCCGTCGACAGGATCAGGAACAGGAACCACAGTGGCGCCGACAGATAGGCCATCACCCCGGTGATGAACACCGCGCGGTGCACACGGTGGAAGCCTGGCGCGCCGAACAGGCGGAAGTTCATCAGGTTGCCGTGGCACCAGCGGCGGTCGCGGCCCAGCTCGTCGAGCAGGTTGGGCGGCATTTCTTCGTAGCTGCCGTCCAGGTCGTAGGCGATCCACACGGCCCAGCCGGCGCGGCGCATCAGCGCGGCTTCGACAAAGTCGTGCGACATGATCTCGCCCGAAAGCGAACCCTTGCCCGGAATCGGCGCCAGCGCACAGTGCTTGATGAACGGGTCCAGCCGGATGATGGCGTTGTGACCCCAGTAGTGCGATTCGCCGAGCTGCCAGTAGTGCAGGCCGGCGGTGAACAGCGGCCCGTACACGCGCGTGGCGAACTGCTGAATACGCGCGTACAGCGTGTCGCGGCCGGCGGCGCGTGGGGCGGTCTGGATGATGCCCGCGCTAGGCGCACCTTCCATCAACTGCACGAGGCGCGTCAGGCAATCGCCGCTCATCACGCTGTCGGCGTCGAGCACGATCATGTAGCGGTATTTGCCGCCCCAGCGCCGACAGAAATCGTCGATGTTGCCGCTCTTGCGCTTCACGCGGTGGCGGCGCCAACGGTAGAAGATGCGGCCGAAACCATCGAGCGCGCGGCAGATATGCAGCCACGCATCGGCTTCTGCGGTGCGGATATCCGGGTCGCCGGAGTCCGATAGCACGAAGAAGTCGAAGTGCTCCAGATGCCCCGTGCGCTGCAACGATTCGTACGTCGCGCGCAGCCCCGCGAACACGCGCTGCACATCTTCATTGCAGATCGGCATGACGATGGCCGTGCGCGCATCGTCGGGAATCGTGGCGTCGGGCGTGGCGCGGCGCGAGATGACGAACCGGTCGCCGTGGAAGGCCAGCAGCAGGAAGCCGGTGATGGCTGTCCAGAAACCCGCCGACACCCAACAGAACAGCACCGCAAACAGCACGATGATGATGGCCTCGAGCCAGTCGGCGCCGTGGTACGGCAGCACCGTGCTCATCGCCCACGTGGCAGCGACGGTCTGCGCGATCATCAGCGCCAGCAGCGTCAGGCGGCGGCGCGAGCCGACGAAGCGCCAGATGCCCTTCGGGTCCGGCGAGTCGGGCGCTTCGTACGGCACCGGCTTCTTGCCGCCGTGCATCCAACGGTCGATGGCCTTGCGGGTGCGCCAGATCGGCCCCAGCACCCATGGCCACGGCACCATCGAGCGACGCGCAGGCGTAGGCCCGGTATCCAGGTGGATGCGGCCTTGGCTGTCGTGCTCAAGCGGCGGCGCGGGCTCGGCAGAGGGCTCCGTCGACGTGGCATCGGCGCGCGTGGCGCCATAGGCAGCATCCAGACGCGAGCCTACAGAAGCGTAGGCCGGCGCATCGGCGTCGAGGGAGGTCGTCTGCGCCGGGTCCAGCCTGGCCAGTGCGTGATGCAGCTTGGCGAGCGCTGCCGCATCGTCGTCGCCGGCCGTGATGTTCGCGTTGCGCAGCAGCGCAGCACGCGCGTCGGCCGCCAGCGGCAGCGCTTCAAGGTAATGGTCGGCCACAGACTGCGCTGTGGCAGGGCTGGTGGAGGGGGCAGTGCCAGCGGCACCGCCAGTCTGGGCTGTCGTCACGTTCAGCCCGGAGGTAACAGGTAGCTCCACGTCTCAGAGAGTCCGGTGCCGCCGCTGCGCAGGTAGCCGCGCATTTCGACGGGTTTATCGTCGTCGACCCGCTTGAGGCGCACGGTCACGCGCCAGCCGCCGGTCGCGGTGTTGGGTTGGCCGAAGATCGATTCGATCTTGCCGTTGGCATCTGCCGAGAACACCGGCTCAACCGGTGCATTCGGCGCGAGCTTCGCCAGCGCGGGGCCTTCAAAGTCGACCACGAAAGCGATCGTATCGTCGGGCTTGCGCTCGTCGGGGCGCTTGGTTGTCCAGCCGTGCGAGCGGCGCGTCTGCGTAACCCATGCCAGCGCCGGTTTCTTGTCGGCGTCTTTCTGCCACAGCAGGCGGTATTCGAGATTGAACGGCTGATGCGGCTTGGGTGGGTTTTCGGGCACCCAGTAGGCGACCACGTTGTCGTTCGTCTCGTCTGGCGTCGGAATCTGCACCAGCTCCACGCGGCCCGCACCCCATTTGCCGACAGGCTCGACCCACGCGCTCGGGCGCAGTTCATAGCGGTCGCCGATTTCCTGGTAGCTGGAGAACGCGCGGTCACGCTGCATCAGGCCGAAGCCGCCCGGATTGGTCGTCCCGAACGAGCTGACCAGCAGGCGCTTGGGGTTCGTCAGCGGACGCCAGATCCATTCACCTGTGCCGGAAAGCACCGACAGGCCGTCGGAGTCATGCACTTCGGGGCGGAAATCCAGCGCCGGCGCCGGTTGGTTCTCGCCAAAGAAGAACATGCTGGTGAGCGGGGCGATGGCCAGCTTGCTCACGTTCTCGCGCATGTACAGCTGTGCCTTGACGTCGACCGCCGTGTCGCTGCCCGGCTTGATGACAAAGCGGTAGGCACCCGTGGCGCGGCGCGAGTTGAGCAGCGCGTAGATCGTCAGCTCTTTCGCGTTGGCGGCAGGGCGTTCGATCCAGAAATCGGTGAAGCGGGGAAATTCTTCGCCCGAATTGAGTGCGGTGTCGATGGCCAGCCCGCGCGCGGAGAGGCCGTAGACCTGCCCCTTGCCGATGCCGCGGAAGTACGACGCGCCCAGAAACACGATGACCTCGTCCTTGTACTTGGGCGTGTTCATCGGGTAATGCACGCGGAAGCCGGCGAAGCCGAGCTTCTGCAACTGCTTCGGGTCGAGCTTGACCGGGCCGTAGTCGAACAGGCGCGGATCGAAGCGGATTTCGCGCACGCCGGCGGGCGACACTTCGTTGATCTTCACAGGCTGGTCGTAGTACGAACCCTCGTGGAAGAAGCCGAGTTCGAACGGCAGCTTGTCGCGGCGCCAGTACGCCTGGTCGGACTTGAAGCGAATTTCGCGGTACTGGTCGTAGCGCAGTTCGCGTAGTTCTCGGGGCAGGGTGTCGGCGGGCGCCTGGTACGGCTTGGAGGCCAGTTGCTTGGCGCGTACGGCCACATCGTTGAAACCGAAGGCCAGCGCAGCATGCGCCGAAGCCAGCGCCAGCAGGCCCACGGCCAGCCGCGCATAGCCGGCTACCGAACGGGTGCGTGCCGCGCGAGCGGCCCCCGGCATGCGGGAGGAAACAGCGGAGGGAATGTTCAAAATGAGATCGCGTCTATGCGGCGGGCCGAGGAACGTGACGCTTCGGTCCTGCCGGTCATTCGTCTGTGCCGCCAAGATTTTACCCGCCGTACCTTTCCGAGATCAAAACCGGCAACATTTTGATAATGTTTCTCGCCGCATCGGGCCGATATCCGCGTCAAATGGCGTGTAATCAGGCGGTCTGTGGTGGGTCAGCCGTTCGGTTGAGGGGAACGCGCACCGCCGGCCGGCAGTCAGAACGCTTTCCTGTGTGCCGCGATTCCCGCGTGGCACACTCTCGGCTCTTTCCTCCATGGAGTTCGCATGACCTGCTGGACGCGACGCGCCACGGCAACCGCCGCGCTTGCCTTTTCGACCTCGTTGCTCGCGCCTGGGGCGTTTGCCGCACCTGCAGCCAAGGCGGCTCCCAAGGCTGCAGCACCAGCTAAGGCAGTGCGCGATCCCGGCGACGTAGCGGTGCTGCTCGATGCCTTCCCGCTCGGCAAGCCGCTGCGCAAGCTGCCCTCGTGCGAAGACGTACGCGCGAATGGCGGCAAGGATGTCGCCGAATATTGCTCCGACGCGCTTGAATCGCATGGCCGCACGCGCTCGCTGGGCGTGCCTCAGGCATCGCGCCCCGAGTTGATGGATGGGCCGCAGGCTGTGCTCCTGATTGACCAGGATGGCAACATCGCCGGCATGTTCGTGCCGACGCGCGGCGTCGATACCGAGCAGCGCGTCTTCCAGGCCCTGTCCGATCGCTACGGCAAGCCCGCGCAGGAAGGCAAGGCGCCACTCAAGCTCAAGTCTGGCAAAACGGTCGATTCGCTGCGTGCACGCTGGGCAGGCCATCAGACCATCATCACGATGTACGCGATTCCCGAAGAGCCGCAGAACGGCACGGTGGAATTCCTTTGGGCGCCGCGTGCCGGGGCGGTCATGGACCAGATGCGTGCGGAAGTCGATCCGAATGCGCCCAAGCCGGCTGCTGCGTCCGGTGTGGCGGCTTCGGCACCCGCCGCGACGGCCAAGCCCTCTCCAGGCAAACCGACGCCTAAGCAGTGAGCTTACGGACACACGTTCGTAGTTTTCGGTTACACCGCTTACACCCGCATGACGCCGGCGTCGCTCGCCTCGGCTTATAACGTCCACATGGCTCCACTAGCGGGGCCGAAGGACGCTAATCATGAAAATCGTGGCTCTGGCCTTGTTGGCCGCGACGCTTGGGGGTTGTGCGGTGTATCCGGCACCGGTGGCCGTGGCCCCTGCGCCGGTCTATGTCGCACCGGCTTATCCGGCCTATTACGGCGGTTATTGGGGTGGACCGTCGGTGTACTTCAATTACCGCCACCGCTGATCGGCAGTTGGCTGATCTGCGTCTAGTCCGTTGAACGCCAGCCCGGCCAGCCCGGCGCCAACGTCTGCGGCAAGCCAAGCAGGTCCAGCACGCGCCCGACCGTGTGGTCGACCAAGTCGTCGATCGTCTTGGGGCGCTGGTAGAAGCCCGGCACGGGCGGGAACACGATTCCGCCCATCTCTGTAACGGCCGTCATGTTGCGCAGGTGCGCCAGATTCAACGGCGTTTCGCGCACCATCAGAATGAGGCGGCGACGCTCTTTGAGCGTGACGTCGGCCGCGCGGGCAATGAGGTTGTCCGACAGGCCGTGCGCAACGGCCGCCAGCGTCTTCATCGAGCAGGGCGCCACCACCATCGCTTCCGCCGCAAACGAGCCGCTGGCAATGGTCGCCCCGATATCGCGCACGTTATGCACGACGAGCGCCAGCGCTTCTACTTCTTCGCGTGCCATGTGCAGCTCGTGCTGCACGTTCATCAGCCCTGCGGGCGACATCAGCAGGTGCGATTCCACCCCCGCTGATTCACGCAGGCCCTGCAGAACCTGCAGCAGCCGCACACCGTAGATTGCCCCCGACGCCCCCGTGATGGCCACGATGATGCGGCGCACAGGTGGCGTTTGGGTCGCTGCGTTCAGGGTTGAGGTCACGCTGAAACGAGAACGGAGCTCAAGCAGCCAGCAGCGGCTGCAGTTCGCCGCTCTGGTACATCTCCATCATGATGTCCGAACCGCCGATGAATTCGCCCTTGACGTAGAGCTGCGGAATGGTCGGCCAGTTGGCGTAGTCCTTGATGCCCTGGCGGATTTCATCGTCTTCCAGCACGTTGACGGTGTGCGGCCGGTCTACGCCGCAGGCCTTCAGGATCTGGATGGCGCGACCCGAGAAGCCGCACATCGGGAATTGCGCCGTGCCCTTCATGAAGAGGACGACGGGGTGGCCTTTGACGATCTGGTCGATCTTTTCGTGTGTGGTGCTCATGGGGAGACTCGATTTGGTGAGGGGCGGCAGCTGGGTGTCCGAGCTGACATCCACATTGGAAAACCTGTCTATTTTAGCGAGGAACGCGCACCGGCGTTTTGATCCAGCCATTGCCCGCCGCTACAGCGGTCGTGGCCGGCCAGGTCTTGCGCCGTGAAGACGTTGGCGAAGCCCGCGCCGCTCAACAGTGCACGCACGGGTTCGCTCTGGTCGTAGCCGTGTTCGACCAGCAGCCATCCCCCGGAGACGAGCCGCGCAGGCGCCCCTGCGATGATGCTGCGCAGGTGGCGCAGGCCGTCATCGTGGTCAGTGAGGGCGCTGGCGGGCTCGAAGCGCAGGTCGCCCTGGTCGAGGTGCGCGTCGGTGGCGGCGATGTAGGGCGGGTTGCTGGCGATCAAGTCGAAGGCGGCCGGCGCATCGGCTTCGGCCAGCGCGCCATACCAGTCGCCCAGCGCAGGCCGGACGTTCGTGGCACCCAGCGCTTCGGCGTTGTCGATCGCCACGGCCAGCGCGTCGGCGGAGGCATCGGTGGCCCATACGCGCGCGTCGCGCCGTGCCAGCGCAATCGTGATGGCGATGATGCCGCTGCCCGTGCCCATGTCGAGCACGGCCGGCGCATCGTGTTCTTCCAGACGGTCCAGCGCCTGTTCGACCAGCAATTCGGTATCGGGCCGCGGAATCAGCACGGCTGGCGTCACCTTGAACGTGCGGCCGAAGAATTCACGTTCGCCCAGCAGATAGGCCATCGGCTCGCCAGCCAGCCGGCGTGTGGCGAGTTCGCTGATCCGCGTGCGCGCGGCTACGTCGATGGCGCAGGTGTCTTGCGTGATGAGTTGCACGCGCGACAGGCCCGTCACGTGCGAGACCAGCATCCGTGCTTCCAGCGCAGGCAAGCCGGCGCCTGACAGCACTGCCAGCGCGTCGGACACGCGAGCCAGGGTTTCGGGCGAAATGACGGGAGCAGACGACACGGCAACAGGCCAGCAGCGAAGATCGGGCGCACAAAATAACACGGGCCCGGCCGAAGTGGCGCGGGCCCGCGAGCGGGTCGGTGCGGTTAAGCAGCGTTTATTGCTTGGTCGCGTCCTTGACCTTGTTGGCCGCTTCCTTTGTGGCGTCAGCGGTTTTGTCGGCTGCAACCTTGGCGGCATCGGCCGTCTTGTCGGCCGCGGTTTTGGCGGCATCCTTGGCCTGGGCCAGCGCGCCCGATGCAGAGACCTGCGCATCCGACGCCGCTTGTGAAAGTTCCACCTTGGCGGCGTCGGCGGCCTTGCTCACGGCGGTGCCGGCGTTGTCGAGCGCCTGTTTGGCGGCGTCCTTCGATTGCTCCATCGCGCTCTTGGCGGCTTGGTCGGTGGCGTCGTCTTTCTTGCCGCAGGCGGCCAGACCGAGTGCGAGGGAGGTGGCGACAGTGATGGCCAGCAGTTGGGTACGCATTGCGATTCTCCTAATCGTGATGTTGCCGCGCTTGTTGGTGAGTGCTTGCCGGATGCGACCGGCGATGCACTCGGCGTGATCGAGATCGATTATAGGAACGCGAGGCCGGCGCGCCATCGCGCAAAGCTGTATCAAACGCAAGCGGATGTTACGGAGAGCGCGCTTTTTTAACGATTGGGCGATCAGGCGTCTTCGCCCAGCGCTGCGAGTTGTTCCGCCTGATGCTCAGCCGCCAATGCGCCCACAAGTTCGTCGATGTCGCCGTCCATGATCGCGTCGATCTTGTACAGCGTCAGGTTGATGCGGTGATCGGTCACGCGGCCTTGCGGGAAGTTGTACGTGCGGATGCGGTCGGAGCGATCGCCCGAGCCGATCAGGCTCTTGCGGGCGCTGGCTTCCTTGGCTTGCGCTTCGCGCTCCTGGCGATCCTTCAGGCGCGCAGCCAGGACTTGCATGGCGCGGTCTTTGTTGCGGTGCTGGCTGCGGTCATCCTGGCATTCCACCACCAGACCGGTTGGCAAGTGGGTAATGCGCACGGCGGAATCCGTCTTGTTGATGTGCTGGCCGCCCGCGCCGGATGCGCGGAATGTATCGATGCGCAAATCCGCCGGGTTGATCTGGATGTCGGCCAGCGCATCGGCTTCCGGCATGACCGCCACGGTGCAGGCCGACGTATGGATGCGCCCCTGCGCCTCGGTGGCCGGCACGCGCTGCACGCGGTGGCCGCCAGATTCGAACTTCAGGCGCGAGTACGCGCCTTCGCCCACCAGCCGCGCAATCACTTCCTTGTAGCCGCCAAGGTCTGATGGCGATTCGCTCACGATCTCGACTTGCCAGCGCTGCCGTTCGGCGTAGCGCGTGTACATGCGCAGCAAGTCGCCGGCAAAGAGTGCGGATTCATCGCCGCCCGTCCCGGCGCGGATTTCCACGAAGATGTTGCGATGGTCGTTCGGGTCTTTGGGCAGCAGCAGGCGTTGCAGTTCGCCTTCGAGGGATTCCATGCGCTCACGCGCGGCGCGGAGTTCGTCTTCGGCAAACGCCTTCATGTCCGGATCGGCCGCCAGTTCCTGCGCGGTGGCGATGTCTTCCTCGGCCTGCTTCCACGCGGCAAATTGTGCGACCACGGGCTCCAGCTCGGCGTGCTCGCGCGTGAGCTTGCGGTATTGGTCGAGGTTGGCGGTGGCGTCTTCACGCGCGAGCAGCGCGTTGATTTCGACGATGCGCTCGGCCAGTTGGTCGAGCTTGGACAGCATGCTGGGCTTCATTCGGGCAGTCGCGGTGGGAAACGCTGGAAGCGAAGGCGGCGCATGATACCGCGCCAGAAGTTGCGTGCCGGAGTGAAAACATGCGGCGCGCGTGTGATGCGCTGGCCGCTAGCGCTCGGAGTGGCTGGACTGGCGGAACAACGCCGGCAGCAGGTCGATGAGCTGTTCGCGGCCTTCGCCCTGCGTGTGGTTGAGCGCATGCGTCGGGCCGTGGAGGAATTTCTTGGTCAGCGCTTGCGACAGCGCTTCGAGCACCAGCGCCGGATCATCGCCGCGCGCAAGCATGCGCTGGGCGCGTTCCAGTTCACCCTGGCGCAGCGTTTCGGCCTGCGTATGCAGATCGCGGATGATGGGCACCACGCTGCGCGCATCGAGCCAGTGCATGAAGTTCAGCACGCGCGTGTCGATGATGGCTTCGGCCTGCGCCACGGCGGCCTGCCGCAGCGCGTTGCCTTCGCGCACGATGGCGCCCAGGTCGTCCACGGTGTAGAGGAATACGTCGGACAGACGCGCGACTTCGGGTTCGATGTCACGCGGCACGGCCAGGTCGACCATGAACATCGGGCGGTGGCGGCGCTGCTTGATGGCGCGCTCCACGGCTCCCAGGCCGATGATGGGCAGCGTGCTGGCGGTGCACGAAACAACGATGTCGAACTCAGCGAGCTTGGTCGGCAGTTCGGCCAGGCGCACGGCGCGGGCGTTCAGGCCCTGGTTCGACAGCGATTCGGCGAGCTTCTCGCCGCGTTCCAGCGTGCGGTTGGCGATCACCACCTCGCGTGGCGTCTGCGCGGCGAAGTGCGTGGCGCACAGCTCGATCATCTCACCGGCGCCGATGAACAATACGCGCTGATCGGCGATCGATTCGAAGATGCGTTGCGCCAGGCGTACAGCGGCAGCGGCCATCGACACGGAATGCGCGCCGATCTCTGTCGTGCCGCGCACTTCCTTGGCCACCGCAAAGGTGCGCTGGAATAGCTGATTCAGGTACGTGCCCAGGGCGCCCGCTTCGGTGGCGGTGCGCACGGCGTCTTTCATCTGGCCGAGGATCTGCGTCTCACCCAGCACCATGGAATCGAGCCCGCTGGCCACGCGAAACGCGTGGCGCACCGCGAGCGATTGCCCGAGCGAATACACATGGGGCGCGAGTTCGCCGGGATCGATGTTGTGGTGCTGTGCCAGCCAGCGAATCGCATGCTCGTGCGCGGTCTGCTCGGGCAAGTTGCCGTCGGTGGCGCAGTAGATTTCAGTGCGATTACAGGTGGAAAGGATGGCAGCTTCGGCCGTGCTTCTGAGGTGCGGCAGGTGCTGGCGCAGCGTGCCCAGCGCGGGCTTGAGCTGCTCGAGCGGAAACGCCACCTTCTCGCGCAGGGAAAGCGGCGCAGTGTGGTGGTTGATTCCGAGCGTCAGCAACTGCATGTGGGGCGGCCGGTTAAATGGGGACGGCACGAATTTTGAGCACTCTGGATTATAACGCCCGGCCCCCGGATGAGCAGGACCCAGGTCAAATCTGGTGGTGTGTGTGAATGAATGTCGGTTATTCGTCACGCGCCGCGCGGTGGGTCAGCGTGGCCTTCTGCAGCGTCCTGCGCTAAGGTACGCGTCCAGTTGAATCGCTCAAGGGCAATACGGAGAACAGGCATGGGGTGGATCGGGCCGCTGTGGATCGGGCTGGCGGTGGGCGTCGCGGCGCATTGGCTGCATCCCGCAGGCAAACGCCTGGGGTGGTTGGCTGCGCTGGTGACGGGCGGGATTGGTGCGTTGTTCGGTTACTACAGCGGCCAGTTCGCCCACCTCTATGCCGATGGGCAGATCATGGCCTGGACGGCCGCCGTAGTGGGCGCCATGCTGCTGCCCGCCGCGTGGGGCCTGTTGCGCCGCTAGGGGCGAGTGTCCTGCGGCGTTCTGGCGCGGTTCAGCCCGCGCCCACGCCGGCAGTGCGCGCATCGCGCGCGGCCAGATAGCCGGCCATCAGCGTTTCCAGCCGCTTGAAGTCCACGGGTTTGGTCAGGTGATCCGTAAAGCCCGCGTCGCGGCAGCGGGCGATGTCTTCTTCCATGCCGTAGCCCGTAATCGCAATCGACGGTGCGGCTTGCCGCTCGGCAAAAACTCGCACCACGTCCAGGCCGCTGCCGTCTGGCAGGCCAATATCGCTGATCAGCAGATCGAACGTGCCAGATTCAGCGGCTTGCATGGCCGTGCGGGCGCCATTGGCTACGGCGACGCTGTGGCCGAGGATTTCCAGCATCTGCGACATGGCTTCGGCTGTATCGGCGTTGTCTTCCACCAGCAGTACGTGCAGGCCGCGCGTCGGTTGGGCGCGTGGCGAGGGCGGCGAGGGCGGTGTCTCGAGCTGCACCATCTCGGTGGCCAGGGGCAGAGTGAGCGTGAATGTGGCACCCTCGTGGCGGCCGGCGCTCTCGGCAATCAGCGAGCCTTCATGCTTCTGCACCAGCGCGTAGGCAATCGCCAGGCCTAGGCCCAGCCCGCCAAAGCGCTGCGTGATCGATGCATCGGCCTGCTCGAACGCCGAGAAGATACGCGGCAGTGCGTCGAGCTCAATGCCGATGCCGTTGTCCTTCACCGCCGCGGCCACGGTGGCGGGCGACGGGTTCCAGACGCGCACCTCAATGGCGCCGCCTTCTGGCGTGAACTTGACGGCGTTGCGTACCAGGTTCCAGATCACCTGCTGGATGCGTGCGCCGTCGGCATACAGCCGGCTGCGGCCCGCCTCGAAGCGCGTCTTGAGCGACAGCCGCTTGGCCTGCATGTCGTTGCGCGACATCTCCAGCGTGCTCTCCAGCAGCGGATACAAATCGACCAGCGCAAAGCTCACCGCCAGCTTGCCGCGTGCAATGCCGGTGATGTCGAGCAGGTCGTCGATCAGGCGCGCTTCCAGCTCGGCATTTCGGCGCACGACTTCCAGCTGTGCGACTACATACGCCGGCAAATCCTGGCGCAGTTCCAGCAGGTGCACGGCGGTCAGGATTGGCGTGAGTGGCGTGCGCAGTTCGTGCGAGAGCACGGCCAGGAAGTGGTCCTTGGCGTGATTGGCGGTCTCGGCTTCTTCCTTTGCACGGCGCAGGGCGTCGGCCGCGATGCGCTCTTCCGTGGAGTCGCGGATGATCTTGGAGAAGCCGACCAGTTGCCCGGTCTCGTTGTGGATGGCGGTGACCACGCTCGATGCGTAGAACGGCGTGCCGTCCTTGCGCAGCATCCAGCGGTCGTCGGTGAGGCTGCCTTCGCGGCGCGCGCGTTCGAGCTTGCGCTGGAATTCACCGGCCTCGCGCGCAGCCTGCGGATACAGAATCTCGGCCGACTTGCCGAGGATGTCCTCGCGCGCATAGCCGAGAATGCTGCGCGACGCCGCGTTCCAGGTGCGCACGATGCCCTGCGGGTCTAGCGAGAGCACAGCGTGCTCCTTGAGCGCGTTGATCAGCAGGCGAAAGTGCGTTTCCGCTTCCCGCAGGGCGGCTTCGGCAGCGATGCGCTGGCGGCGTTCGGCGGCTTCGGCCAGCGCGCGCAACAGCACCACGGGCAGGCGCTGCAGGCGCTGCTTGATGACGTAATCGGTGGCGCCGCGCTTGAGCATGTCCACCGCGTGCTCTTCGCCCAGCGCACCCGATACGAAGATGAACGGCGTTTGCGGCGCCATGCGACGCGCAATGTCGAGCGCTTCCGCACCCGTGAACTGCGGCAGCATGTAGTCGGCCAGGATGGCGTCGAAGGTCCGTGTGCTGAGCTGGGCGATGAAGTCGGACTCGTTGTCGACCAGCGTGGTGTCGGCCTGTAGGTTGGCGGTTTCCAGCCGTGCGCGCGTCAGTTCTGCGTCGAGCGGATTGTCTTCGACTAGCAGCAGTTGCAGATTGGGCATGGGGGCGAATGCTCCGGATGGGGCGGCTAGCTCGCCGGCAGCAACGTGCGGCGCGCCCGGGTGGAGCCGGGCGGCGGTTCGTTGAGCACCGCCCAGAACACGCCCAGGTCGGCAATCGCATCGACAAACGCACGGAACTCCACCGGTTTGACCACATAGGCGTTGACGCCCAGCTCGTAGCTGCGCAGCAGGTCGGTTTCTTCGCGCGACGAGGTGAGCATGACCACCGGCAGGCTCTTGAGCGCGGGCGTGGCGCGAATCTCGGCCAGCACTTCCAGGCCGTCGACCTTCGGCAGCTTCAAGTCGAGCAGCACCACGGCCGGGTTGCCCGGTACGCGTTGCGCGTAAAGATTGCGCGCGTGCAGGTAATCCAGCGCTTCAGCGCCGTCTCGGGTGACGACCACATCGTTGGCAAGCTGGCTGCGTTCCAACGCCAGCAAGGTCAGCTCGAGGTCGTTTGGGTTGTCTTCGACGAGCAGGATGGGTTTGAGCATGGTGACAATGAACGTGGAAAGAACGATCAGGCATCGCGAGTCATGGGTGTGCGCTGGCCCGCCCCGGATGCCACCTGCGGGTCGGGCGTGCGCGGCAGCGCGAAGTAGAACGTCGCGCCGCGGTCAAGCTCGCCCTCGGCCCAGGTGCGGCCGCCATGGCGATCGATGATGCGCCGCACATTGGCCAGGCCGATGCCGGTGCCCTCGAACTCGTCCATGCGATGCAGCCGCTGGAACACGCCGAACAGCTTGGCCACGTATTCCATCGAGAAACCCACGCCGTTGTCGGCAATGCGCACGATGGTTTCTGCGTCGGTCTGTTCGGCGTCGATATGGATGCGTGCCGGATCACGGTCACGCGTGTATTTGATGGCGTTGGAGAGCAGATTGCGCATCGCCAGCTGCAGGAATGCCGGGTCGGCGCGCACCACGGGCAACGCGGCGATGTTCCACTCGATATGGCGGCGCCCCTGGTCTAACGTCAGGTCCCGCACGACGCCGCGCACGAGCTGGGCGAGGTCGACATCGGTCAGGTGAAGCGCGCCCCGGCCCATCTGCGAGAAGGTGAGCAGATCGTCGACCAGCTTGCCCGCAAAGCGCGACGACTCCGAGATCGTCTGCAGAAAGTGCCGCCCGCGCGCCGAGACGTGCTCACCCTCCATCTCGTCGAGCAGTTCGGCATAGCCGGCAATGTGTCGCAGCGGGGCGCGCAAGTCATGTGAAACGGAATACGAGAACGCTTCCAGCTCGTGATTGGCGCGGCGCAGCTCACTCGTCAATTCGGCGGCTTCTTCAGCGCGGCGCAGCACGATGTTGAGCACGGCGTAGCGGAACTCCGCGGCGGTTTCCACTTCGCTCGTGCGCCACGGGCGTGAGGTGTGCGCGATCTGCTCTTGCCAATGGCGCGTGCGACCGAGCATGTGCCCGGTTGCGTGGTCGGTGGCCTGGTCCGGTGCGTCCCCCGCCCAGCGTACGGTGTGGGGAGTTTCTGGGCGGAACCACAGCACGTAGTGGCGATGCAGTTGCGAAACCTGCACGGCCAGCACGCCGCTGGCCTGGGGCCGCAGCGCGGCGCCGTCCGGATAGGTGGTGGCCAGGCGGTCGGTGTGGAAGACCTCGCCGGGGTGCTCATTGGCCAGCCATTCGGTCAGGCGCACGATGCTGTCTTCGTCAGGCGCGGCACCGATGCGCACGCACTCGCCCTGGCGCACGATGGCGGCGCCGCTGGCCGAGGCAAAGCGCAGCAGATCGGCGGGATGTTCGATCAGGCCTTCGTGGAAATGGTCGCGATCGGCCATCGCGGCCAGCAGGCGCACCAGGATGCGTCGCAGTTCCAGCCGGTGGGCGATCTCGGCGCGGTCTTCCTTCGCTTCGATCTGCAGCGACAGAATCTGTGCGAGGTGTTCACATGCCGTGCGCACTTCAAACGACAACGAACAGGGCGTCGCATGGTGGCATGCGATCAAGCCCCACAGGTTCCCGCGCACCGTAAGCGCCAGCGTGAGCGAGGCCTTCGCGCCCATGCGGCGCATGGTTTCGCGCTGCGCCTCGGACGCCGCGCGCAAGGCAGCGTACGTCAGATCAGTCGTGCGCCCCGTGGACGGATGCAGCGGGGGCACCAGCCCCACCGGCGTGTCGTCGACGTCTGCCACGAGCCGCAAGGGGTTGTGGCTATACAGGCTGCGCAGTTCGGGCGTCATGCCGGCGTCCGACAGGTGCGTGCCCACCAGCGTGTCATAGGCCTTGTCGCGCGCTTCGGCCAGTGCCTGCAAGGAGCCATCGCGGTCAATGCGGTAGATCGTGACGCGGCCAAAGCGGGTAAGGCGGCGGACTTCGCGGGCGGCGAGGTCCGTCAGCGCATCGACCGTGCCGACGGCTTGCAGGCTGGCGATGAAGGTGCGCACCAGCGGGTACATTGATGCAAACGCGCCGTCGGCCGCATGCACCGCGGGTTCCAGCTCCAAGATCAGAGTGCGCTTGTGCCGGTGCATCACCGCGTCGAGCGCGTGGCCGTGCGGCGTCTGCAGCGTGCCGATATACAGCGGTTGGCCGTCGATGCTGTGTGTGCCCAGGGCGCGCTCCAGCAACTTGCGGCCGGCGGTGCCGATCACACGGTCGACGGGGGCCTGCAGCGCAGTGGCCAGTGGCGTACCCAGCGCGGCCTGCAGGTTTTCACTCGCCTGGTGGATGCGTAAATCGGGTTCGGACAGGCACAGCAACACCCCGCGCGACTGGATGGCAGCGTGGCTGCCGATGCCGGGCGAGGCGTCGATGTCGTCAACTACGGACAAGGGCGGAGGCGATTGCGAACTCATGGCGTTGGGCGAGTGCGCCGCCCCGAAGGCCTTGGCTGAATGCCTGGCGGGGGCGGCGGGCTGCCCCGGGCGGAAGCGGCCTGCCGGGGTTCAGCGTATCCGCTGTGCGCTACGCAAGCGACGTGCCCGACACGCGAAAACGGCATGACGATGCGCCCGGTGGAGCACTGAAGCCGCGTCATCGGTCCTTCCCGCATGTAAAAAAGTGATGCTGGGCCGCCTCAACGTTACAAGGCTGGACGGTACCCGGGCGGGCCTGTTACCCAGGCTTGCATACTCGCGTCCCCATGAAAAAAGCCCCGCAATTACTGCGGGGCTTTTTCGTTGTGCTTGTGCTGATCAGACGTTGAACAGGAAGTGCAGCACATCGCCGTCCTTGACGATGTATTCCTTGCCTTCGGCGCGCATCTTGCCAGCTTCCTTGGCGCCTTGTTCACCCTTGAACTGGATGAAATCATCGTACGAAATCGTCTGGGCGCGGATGAAGCCGCGTTCGAAGTCGGTGTGGATGGCCGCAGCGGCGCGCGGGGCCGTGTCGCCGATGTGGATCGTCCAGGCGCGCACTTCCTTCACGCCGGCGGTGAAGTAGGTTTGCAGGCCGAGCAACTTGAAGGCCGCGCGGATCACGCGGTTCAGGCCGGGTTCGTCCATGCCGATGTCGGCCAGGAATTCAGCCTTGTCAGCGTCATCCAGATCCGCGATTTCGGCTTCGATGGCAGCGCAGACGGCCACCACCGGCGAATTCGTCTGCGCGGCGTAGTTGCGCACGGCGTCCAGGTGCGGGTTGTTCTCGAAGCCGTCTTCGCGCACGTTGGCGACGTACATGGTCGGCTTGGCGGTAATCAGGCACAGCGGCTTGATGGTTGCCCACTCGTCGTCGGTCAGGTTCAGGCCACGCACGGGTTTGGCTTCGTCCAGCACCTTCTGTGCTTTTTCCAGCACCGCGACCAGCTTGGCGGCTTCCTTGTCGTTGCCCGACTTGGCGGCCTTGGTGTAGCGCTGCAGTGCCTTTTCAACCGTGGCCAGGTCAGCGAGGGCCAGTTCGGTGTTGATGACCTCGATGTCGGCGATCGGGTCGACCTTGCCTGCGACGTGGATCACGTTTTCATCTTCGAAACAGCGCACCACGTGCGTGATGGCATCTGTCTCGCGGATGTTGGCCAGGAACTGGTTGCCCAGGCCTTCACCCTTGGAGGCGCCCGCCACCAGGCCCGCAATGTCGACGAACTCGACCACCGCCGGCAGCACCCGCTCGGGCTTGACGATGTCGGCCAGCGCTTGCAGGCGGACGTCCGGCACTTCCACCACGCCTACGTTGGGCTCGATCGTGCAGAACGGGTAGTTCTCGGCAGCGATGCCGGCTTTGGTCAGGGCATTGAACAGGGTCGACTTGCCGACGTTCGGCAGACCAACGATGCCGCATTGGAGGCTCATGGTGAAAAAGGCTCTAAATCAAGGGGTTGCGTGACGCGGGGGAGGCGGCAGCACAGCGGAATCCGGGCTGTGCGCGTCGTTCACGGAAAGGCGTGATTGTAACCGCTCCGGATGGCGTCTAGCCCTGGGATGCCGCTTCGGCGCGCTTGCGCTGCGTGCGGCTGGCCAGCACCAGGGCAATGCCGCCGAGGATGGCGGCGGAGGCGGCAGCCAGACGCGGTGTCAGCGGCTCCGCCAGGAACAGCACCGCGCCGAACGCCGCAATGGGCGGCACCGACAGTTGCACCGCCGCCGCACGGATCGCCGACAGCCCTTTGAGCGCGGCGTACCAGATCACATAGCCGATGCCCGAAGTGAGCGCGCCGGAGGCGAGCGCGAGCAGGATACCGGCCGGGCTGGCGTGTGCGCGGCCATACAGCAACAGGCTCAGCGCAAGCGCCATGGGCGCGGCGCGCAGGAAGTTGCCGGCAGTGGCAGCCAGCGGATTGTCGAGCCCGCGCCCGCGCAGGGAATACACGCCCCAGGCGATGCCCGCCACCGTCATCAACGCGGCACCCAGCGGCGTCGGCGCTGTCACGCCGGGCGATACGAGATAGACGAGCCCACCTGCCGCCAGCGCAAAACCCGCCCAACCAAGGGCCTCGAACCGTTCGCCGGCACGCAGGCCAGCCGCCAGCATGGTGAGCTGCACCGCGCCAAACAGAATCAGCGCGCCGGTGCCTGCGCTCAGCGTCAGATACGCAAACGAGAAGAACGCGACGTAGAGGAACAACATCGTCGCGGCAGCCCAATCAGCACGCGCTGGCGGCGCCCGCCCCGCGCTCGCCCGCGCAAGGACGGCCAGCACGACGGCGCCCGACACCAACCGGATGCTGGAAAAGCTCGCCGCGTCGATGGCAGCGTGCTGCAACGCCAGCCGGCACAGCAACGAGTTCGACGCGAACGCCACCATGGTGATGCTGGTGAGCAGTACCGTGCGCAGGGCGGGGTGCCCGTCGTTCGTCTGGTCCATGTGAGTTCTCATGCGATGGGCAATCGGCGCGCCAGAGATGCCTGGCCAGGGAATGTCGACGTGATTCACGTGTCCAATTCTTCGGGCGACAGACCGCGCGGGAGCGGCGCGATGTCCTCATTCTAGAAGGCGCCTTCGGTCAGACAAGGCGCCTCCCGGCTGCATGGGCGAGCGGGGTGACGGCGTTACGGGCCCTGTTACGCGTTACGTTCCAGAAACGTAACAACTTCGCTTGAGGCGGCGGCTTTTCGGGCCCGCGATGCCTGCCACCAGATGCCCTCCGTATCCTGCGAGGCCAGGCCGGCAAAGGCTTGAGCGCCGTTTCCGCGCGAGCTGGAGACGGCTGCGGCCCGCCGGGCATGCCTATTGCACTGGCTTCCCGCAAACAACACGTTTGATTCTGGAGCACAGCATGTCCTGGACCGTCGCCACCGCCGCCCGCCCGATCCATACGGTTTCCGACAGCGCCGGCCTGTTTGCCTGCTACGAGGCCATCGCGAGCCTGTCCGAAGACATGGTGGATGCTGCCGAACGCGGCGATTGGGACGAAGTGAGCTTGCTTGAGCGCGAATGCGCGGCCCACATGGAGCGCCTGGGCCACGGCCTGCGCCCGGCCTTGTCGCACGAAGAAGCGCAACGCAAGCGCGACCTGATGATGCGCATTCTGGCCAACGACGCCCGTGTGCGTGCGCTGGTCTGCCCGCGTCAGGATGAACTGATGCGCTTGGTGAGCGGCGAGCGCCGTGCCATTGGCGCACGTCAGGCGTACGCCGCCGTCTCGTATTACTGAGCGGCAGAGCGGTTCGGAGGCCGGACCCGATTCAGCGGTCGGCCCGCAATTCTCCCCACGACATCAGCACCCGCTGGATGCTGCGCGCATAGGCATCGCGGTGGAGAGGCGTTTCCGAGTGATACGCGCCGATGGCCCGCCACGTGTTTCCATGGCGAACCATCTTTTGCTTGAGCAGCCATGCCGCCACGAACACGTTGACGCAGGCGTCGGTCAGCGCACGGCGCGGCACGCCGTAGCGGGCCAGCGTACTGAAGTGGATCGAGTTGATCTGCGCCTGGCCGATGTCGACCGAGCCATCGGCGTTGCGGTGGACAGCGCCCGCATCGCCCTTCGATTCAAACCACACGATCGCGCGCAGCACCGTCGGGTTGACGCCCTGATAGGCGCCGGCCTGCTCGAAGCAATCGCCCGAGGCGGCGTGCGCAGCAACGCTGGAGGCGGCCAGCACAAGCGCCGCGCCAAGGCGGCTGCAGTTCAAGCGAAGAGGGCGGGCGAGGGGCATGACGGCTCCGACGGCGATCGTTGGTTACTTCTGCAGGGCCACTTCAAGCTGCCGCTCGATACCGGCCAGATACGTATGCGATGCCTCCGACACCACCATGCGCGGCACCGGCTCGGTCGCCTTGCGCCACTGCGTGGTCACAACCTTGCGCTTGCCGCCGCGCGTGTGTACGGCGGGCGCGGCTTCGATTTCGGCACCGCCGCCGGGCGGTAGCATCGCCAGCGAGGGCAGGGGCGGATAGACGCGGTCGGGCGCTGCGGCCGTCGCCGGCATCAATGCGTCGGGCGGTGCGGCAAGGGTCGATGCGGCCGGTATCGCCAACAGGCCAACGGTGAGCGGGAAAAGCAGATGGTGCATACGCATGACGGTCCTCTTAATCCTGCGTGCGGATCGTCACGCTGTAGGGCTGGCTGGCGCTGACGGTCAGGTTTTCCAGGCGGACGTAGCCGGCGCGCTGCGCGGGCACGCCGTTCCACAGCGCCTGGTTCAGATAACGGAAATCCTGCGCCAGCGCGGCTACCTGGATCGTCGCCGGGCGTTTCTGCGCTGCGGCCAACGCGCCGGCCTTGGTCAGCACGGCGGTCAGTTGCGGGTCATGCGCGCCCAGTGCATCGGGCGGGATGGCGAAGGTCATGACTTCGCCCGTGGGCGCGGTGCGGGCCACCGGGGGCGGCGTCTGGGCAGGCATTTGCGCGCAGCCGGCCAGTGCCAGCAGCGCGGCCAGCCTCAGCGATGCGGCGGAGCGTTCGGAAAAAGTCCACATGGCGATGAGGAATGCGTGGATCGGACCCGCACTGTATCGGCCGGCCGCGCCCGTCAAAACGTCGAATTACCCGGCTTTTATCGTCCATCCCGATGGATGGCTTGAGGGGTCGATCCAAGGTGAAAACGGCATCACATTGCGGGTTTGTGTGCAGGCGACGTGTTTGGCACATATGCGGCGCAAACGCCATATCAAGCCGATGAATATGCGCGGTACGCTGCAATAGGCGGGGGTGATGCGAACGTCTTGCCAGACCGGTGGTGCGCGTAAACACCGAGCCGGGATGCCACGGCGCAAAGTGTCGGCCGTGACACTTTTGCGCGGCCACAAGGCTGGAACACCCCCCGCCGCTATAATCGGCGCACCATGAATACACCCGCGTTTTCCTCTTCCAAGGCTGCGCCCAAAGAGGCAGCGCCTTACCACTTGGCCGTGGTGGGCGGCGGCATCGTCGGGCGCGCCTGTGCGCTGCGGCTGGCGCAGATCGGCTTGCGCATTGCGCATATCGCGCCGCCCGCGCCAGCCTCCGCACCGTCGGGGCCGGATGCCTGGGATGCGCGTGTCTACGCGTTCTCGTCCAGCTCCCAGGCGCTGCTGGAGCAGTTGCGCATCTGGCCGGCGCTCGACATGACGCGCGTGCAGCCTGTGCACGACATGCGGATCTTCGGCGACGACGCTGCCGCACGCGGCGAGCACGCCCACCCCGACCTGCATTTTTCCGCCTACGCAGCCGGCACGCCGCAACTGGCGTGGATTGCTGAATCGTCGCTGGTCGAGCGCGCACTGGAAACCGCACTGCGCTTCGCCCACACGGTGCAGACCTTCCCGCACGCCGCCACCGGCTTCGAAATGGAAGCCGATGCCGTGCGGCTGACGCTGGCCGACGGGCAGACGATCCGCGCGGAATGCGTGATCGGCGCCGACGGCAAGAATTCGTGGGTGCGCCAGCAGGCCGGCATCCAGGCTGAAGCGAAGCCGTATCGGCAGCTTGGCGTGGTCGCCAACTTCCAGGCCGAGCGCTGGCATCAGGACACCGCGTGGCAATGGTTCCTCGGTGCATCCGCCGAGCAGGCCGCCGCGGCGGATGACACCGCCCCGTTGCGCGGCGAGATCCTCGCGATGCTGCCGTTGCCAGATCGGCGCGTGTCGATGGTGTGGTCCGCCAGCGAAGACCACGCCCGCGAGCTGCTCGCGCTGTCGCCGGAGGCGCTGTGCCGCGCCGTGGAAGCCGCGGCCGGTGGCGCCATCGCCGCACGCTTTGGACGCCTATCGAACATCACGCCTGCGCAGGGCTTCCCGCTCGTGCTGCAACACGCCAGCCGGGCGGTCGCGCCGCGTGTGGCGCTGGTGGGCGATGCAGCCCATGTGATTCATCCGCTGGCCGGGCAGGGCATGAACCTCGGGCTTAGGGATGTGTCCGAAATTGGCCGGGTGATGGCGGAACGTGAAACCATGCGCGATCATGGCGATCTGAGGTTGCTGCGCCGTTACGAGCGCGCCCGCCGCGAAGACCTGCTTTCGCTCACGGCCGCCACCGATGGTCTGCACAAACTGTTCGCCCTGCCGGGCGCGCTGCCCCGTACGGTACGCAACGCGGGGATGCGCATGGTGGGTATGACACCATTTATCAAACGCTTGTTGATCAAGCACGCACTCGGCTGAGACAGTCTCAGTGGGTTTGTGGTTTTTCGGGGTTCCAGGAGTCGTTATGTCGTTTCGTATTCGGGTGGCGGCCATCGCCTCTGCGGTGGCCGTGGCAGCCATTGGCGCGGGCTATGTGTTGAGCGCCGGTGCTGCCGAGCCCGCATTGGACAAGGTCAAGGCCACGGTACAGAAGGCCCTGGGCCCGAACGTGGAGATCAAAAGCGTCACCAAGTCGCCGCTGGCTGGCCTGTACGAAATCAACCTCGGCAGCCAGGTCGTCTACAGCGACGCCACCGGCCGCTACGTGCTCAACGGCGACCTGCTTGATACGCAGACCGCTACCAACCTCACGCAAGAGCACCTGGCTGAGCTGAATCGCGTGAAGTGGTCCGACTTGCCGCTGGACCGCGCTGTGAAATGGGTCAAGGGCAACGGCGCACGCAAGATCGCCGTGTTCTCCGATCCGAACTGCCCTTACTGCCACAAGCTGGAGCAGATGCTCACGCAGGTCGACAACATCACGGTCTACACCTTCCTGTTCCCGATCCTGTCGGAAGACTCGAACACCAAGGCCAAGCAGATCTGGTGTTCGGCTGACCGCGCCAAGGCCTGGCGCGACTGGATGACCGCCAAGACCGCCCCGGGCGGCGCCGGTACCTGCGACACACCGCTCGAAGCCAACCTGAAGCTTGGCCAGCAGCTCAACGTGACCGGCACGCCGGCCATCATCTTCCCGGATGGCACCCGTGCCCCTGGCCTGATCGATGCGGCCACGCTGGAGCGCAAGTTCGCCGCGCTCAAGAAGTCTTAATTCGCACGAAGGAAGCGCCGGTAGATCCGGCGCTTTTTCTTTGGGCGCTTGCATTCACCTCACCCTCGGAGACTTGGCATGTCGTTTCGCGCGCTGATGCTGGAAAAGCAGGATGGCGGGCCGCTGGCCCACATCGTCGACCTCGATGACGCGGCGTTGTCCACGCCCGAAGCGCTTGCCAACGACGTGACCGCTGGCGACGTGCTGATTCGCGTGGACTGGTCGACCATCAATTACAAGGACGGCCTGGCCATCACCGGTAAGGGCCCCGTCGTGCGCAAATGGCCAATGGTGGCCGGTATCGACGGCGCGGGAGTGGTGCTCGATTCCTCGCACCCGGACTGGAGGACGGGCGATTCGGTCGTGCTCAACGGCTGGGGCGTCGGCGAGGCGCACTGGGGTTGCCTTGCGCAGCGGGCGCGGCTTTCCGGCGATTGGCTGGTGGCATTGCCGGCGGGGCTTGATGCGCGGCAGGCCATGGCGATCGGCACGGCAGGCTACACGGCGATGCTGTCCGTGCTGGCGCTGGAGCGCGCCGGCGTGAAACCGGGCGACGGCGAGGTGCTGGTGACCGGCGCGTCGGGCGGCGTGGGCTCGATCGCCATCGCGCTGCTCGGCAAACTGGGTTACCGCGTGGTGGCGTCCACCGGCAAGACGAGCGAGGCCGATTTCCTGCAGGCGCTGGGTGCAGCAGAAGTGATCGACCGCGCCGAGCTTTCCGCCCCTGGCAAGCCACTGCAGAAGGAGCGCTGGGCCGCGGTGGTCGATTCGGTAGGCTCGCACACGCTGGTCAACGCGTGCGCACAAGTGCGCTACGGCGGTGTCGTCACGGCGTGCGGGCTTGCGCAGGGAATGGATTTTCCGGCGACCGTCGCGCCGTTCATCCTCCGCGGCGTAACGCTGTACGGGATCGACAGCGTGATGGCACCGCGTGCGTTGCGCCAGACCGCGTGGCAGCGCCTGGCCGCCGATCTGCTGCCCGATCGCCTGGCTGCCATCACGCGCGAAGTGTCGCTCTCGGAGGCCATTGACGCTGCACACGACATCATGGCCGGCAAGATGCGTGGGCGCGTCGTGGTCGACGTCAACCGATAGGCTGGCAGGCCGGTTTGCGGACGATTTGCCTTCGGCAGCATGGGACGGCAACGCTACAATGTCCGCCATGAAGCCGATCCGCTACACCATCGCCCCCGCCGCGCCCGAGGCGCACGTTTTCACCGTCACCGTCACGGTTGACGCGCCTGACAGCCAAGGCCAGCGCTTTTCGCTGCCGGCGTGGATTCCGGGCAGCTACATGATCCGCGAGTTCGCACGCAACATCGTGCGGATCGAGGCATCGTCGGCTGACAGGCCGGTGCGCCTGACCAAGGTTGACAAGCACACGTGGTGGGCCGCCCCGTGCAGCGGGCCGCTGACGGTTTCATACGACGTCTATGCGTGGGACTTGTCAGTGCGCGCCGCGCATCTGGACGCCACGCACGGCTTCTTCAACGGCACGTCGGTATTCCTGCGTGTGGAAGGCGCGGATGACCAGCGTTGCCTGGTCGATATCCAGCCGCCCGCCGGAGACGGCTACCGGGGCTGGCGCGTGGCCACCGCGCTGCGCGAGGCCACTGGCCGCGTCCAGGGCAAGGCTGGCGCCAAGCGCTACGGCTTCGGCTGGTACGAAGCGGCGGACTACGACGAACTGATCGACCACCCGGTCGAGATGGGCACGTTCGAGCTGGTGTCGTTCGAGGCCTGCGGCGCGCAGCACGACGCCGTCTTTACCGGCCGCGTGCCGAATCTCGATCTGGAACGCATTGCCCGCGACTTCAAGCGCATCTGCGAAGCGCAGATCCGCCTGTTCGAGCCGCACACCGCTACGGCGCCGTTCCTCGACAGCAACCGCCGCTACGTCTTCATGACGATGGTTACCACCGACGGCTACGGCGGCCTGGAACATCGCGCCAGCACCGCATTGATGTGCGCGCGCAACGACCTGCCCGTGACCGGCCGCGATGAGACCACCGAGGGCTATCGCACCTTCCTTGGCCTTGTCAGCCACGAGTATTTCCACACCTGGAACGTCAAGCGCATCAAGCCGGCCACCTTCGTGCCATACGCGCTCGACCGCGAGGTCCACACACCGCTGCTGTGGCTGTTTGAAGGGTTCACCAGCTACTACGACGACCTGATGCTGGTGCGCTCGGGCCTGATCTCTGAAGCGCAGTATCTGGAGATGCTCGGCAAGACGTGGAATGGCGTGCTGCGCGGCAGCGGCCGCCTGAAGCAGAGCGTGGCCGAAAGCTCGTTCGATGCGTGGACGAAGTACTACCGCCAGGACGAAAACGCACCCAACGCCATCGTCAGCTACTACACCAAGGGCTCCCTGGTGGCGCTGGCGCTCGACCTCACGATCCGCACGCAGACCCACGGCGAACGTTCGCTCGACGACGTGATGCGCGCCCTGTGGGTGACGTACGGCCGCGATTTCTATGCCGCCGGTCACACGCAGCGCGGCGTGACCGAAGCCGGACTGATCAGCCTGATGGAAGAAACCACCGGTGTACGCCTGCGCACGCTGGTGCGCCAGTTGAGCGAAGGCCGTGAGGACCCGCCGCTGCCCGCGCTCTTCAAGGCGATGGGCGTGAGCGCCACGCGCAAGGCCGCCGATACGGCGCTCGCGCTGGGCGTCAAGACCGCCGCCGAGAACGGCTTCGTCAAGCTGCAGCAGGTCTTCGACGGCAGCCCGGCGCAGCGCGGTGGTTTGTCCGCCGGCGATCTGATCGTTGCAGTGGACGGCCTGCGTGTGCCGGCGGGCCAGCTCGACAAGACGCTCACGCGCCATCGCGCCGGCGATACCGTGCCGGTACACGTGTTCCGCCGCGACGAACTGATGACGCTGAACGTGACGCTCGCCGCCGATACCACGCCGCAGTTCACGCTGGCGCTGGCCACCGAGCCTTCGCCGCTGCGTTCGGCGTGGCTGGGCAAGCGGGCGGCAGCGCGCAAGGTGGCGCGCGGCAAGTCGGCCTGACGCGCGCCGCCTGCTCCGATGGATTACGTCCACGATCCACGCACCTTTCTCTACAGCCATTACGTCTCGCGCGGCATCCGCACTGCCACGGGCGTGATCGGCCTGACGCTGCTCGCACTGCTGGTGATGGACTTGCAGGGCGCGATGGTGGTGTCGATCGGCGCGCTGTGCACGAGCCTCATGGATTTGCCCAGCCCGCTGCGGCACAAGTTCAACGAGATGATGGCGTGCGTGCTGCTGACGACCGCCGTCACCTTTCTCGTGGCGGTGGTGACGCCGTACGCGATCCTGCCGGTGGTGATCGTGGTGGTGAGCTTCCTGGCGGGGCTCATGGTGGCGTACGGCAACAAGACGATGCCGCTGCAGTTTGCGGCGCTGTTCGTCATGACGCTCACCTTTACCGAAGAATTCGCTTTCCGCGAAGCGGTGGAACACACCCTGCAGTTCTTCCTCGGCGCCATCGGCTACATGGCCTTTGCGATGGCGGTGGCATGGGGCCAGCGGCGGCGCATCAAAGAGCAGGTGCTGGCCGAATGCCTGTACGAACTGGCCGTGTACGTGGAATGCAAAGCCGGCTTTTACGACGCATCCAAGGATTTCGACGAGCAGTTCAATGCGCTCGTGCGCCAGCAGATTTCGGTGGCCGACAAGCAGCAGGTGGCACGCGATTTTGTCTTCCGCGATAACCGTACCTCCAGCGACGGGCGCCTCGTGCAGATCCACATGCGGATGCTCGACATTTATGAGTACCTGCTGTCGTCCAACACCGATTACACCGTGCTGCGCCAATGGCTGGCCGATGCCGAGGTGCTGCGTCTGCTGCGCGAGCTGATCGAGCGCATGCGCCTGGACATCGAAGGCGTCGCCTATGCCGTCGGGCGTGATCGGCCATCGCCCACGCCGATGTCGTACGACTACGAGATGGCCGCCATCGAGGCTGCGCTGCTTGATCTACAGCGAAACCACCATGGTGTGCCCATCGAAGCCATCGCTGCGCTGGAGGAATCGGTGGCCACGGTGCGCGGCGCGATCCGCCTGATGGCGCAGTTGCATGCCGCCACCGACACGCAGGTCGAACCGTCGCAGGTGCTGCTGCGCCCGGACATGACGCCGTTCCTCACACGCCAGAAATACGAACTGCGGCTGGTGCTGGAAGAACTGACGTGGCGGTCTCCGGTGTTGCGCTTTGCGCTGCGCATCTCGATGGCGGTGGCCGCCGGGTTGTGGATTGCCGACCACCTGCCTTATGCGTCGCACGGCTACTGGGTGTTGCTGACCATTGTCGTGATCCTCAAGCCGACGTTTAGCATGACGCGCCAGCGCAATTTCGATCGTGTGCTCGGCACGCTCATCGGCTGCGTGATCGCGGCCGTGATTCTGCGCTTCACCCATTCGACGTGGATCCTGATGGGCGTGCTGTACCTGTCGACAGCGGCCAGCGCGGCGTTCGTCACCGTGCGCTACCGCTACACGGCCATTGCGGCGTGCGTGCAGGTGCTTATCCAGATCAACCTGCTGCTGCCGGGCAGCAAGGGCGCCATTGGTGAACGGCTGGTCGATACGCTGATCGGGGCCGCCATCGCCACCGCCTTCAGCTATGTGCTGCCAGCCTGGGAATATCGCAACCTGCCCAAGCTGGTGGACGACGTGCTGCGCACCAACCGGCGCTTTATTGAAGCCGCGCGCGAGCTGCTGCTCGGCACGCTCAAGGATGACTTTGCCTATCGTGTGCAGCGCAAGCAGTACATGGAATCGCTCACGGGGCTGATCTCAGCCTTTGCGCGCATGCTGGACGAGCCCAAGAGCCGCCACCGCGCCGTCGACAACCTGAACCGCTTCATCGTTCAGAACTACCTGGTGGCCGCCCATGTGGCGGCGGTGCGCATCTTGATGCGTCAGCGCGCGCAGGAACTGGACGAGGCCGACACCCGCGCGCTGGTCGAGCAAACGGCAGAGGCCGCGCTCGAAAGCCTGGCGCGCGCCAAGGAGCGTTTCGACCAGGCTGTGCATGAAGGCGGTTGGGGCGTGCGTCCGCGCGATACGCAAGAATTGGGCGCTGCGGATTTCGCCGATAAATCCGCCCGTTCCCGCATGGTTGATGCGGCAGCAGAATCGGATTCGCTATCGGCGATGCACTTGCTGGAGCGGCGCCTGCAGGCGCTGCGGGCCGACACGGCCAAGATCGCGCTGCGTTGTGGAGCGCTGGGGCGGGCACTGCGGGCGTCGAGGGATTAGACGGCCCGCACCTCAGTCCACCTGCGGCTTCAACCAATCAATTGCTGGCTGGTCTTGCGCCGCTAGCCAATCATTGGCCGTCTTGAAATGCCCGCACCCCAGAAACCCGCGATGCGCTGATAGCGGCGACGGGTGCGGCGCCTCCAGTACCAGATGCCCGTCCGACAGCAGCGCGCGCTTGGCTTGCGCGTGGCTGCCCCACAGCATGAACACGCGCTTGTGGCCGACGCGCGCGAGCTGCTCCAGCAGGCAATCGGTGATGCGTTCCCAGCCGCGCTTGGCGTGGCTGGCGGCTTGGCCTTGTTCAACGGTGAGGACGGTGTTGAGCAACAGCACACCTTGCCGTGACCAGCCCTCCAGGTTGCCCGAAGTGTTGGGAAGCTTCCCGCCGAATTCGGCTTCGATTTCCTTGTAGATGTTGCGCAGGCTCGGCGGCACGCGCACGCCGGCCGGCACCGAAAACGCCAGTCCATGCGCCTGCGGAATCTCGCGGCCATCGACGGTGCCCGTGCCGTGATACGGATCCTGACCGAGGATGACGACGCGCACATCGTCCACCGATGTCAGGTGCAACGCGCGGAAGACATCCGTCGGAAAAATCGGCTTGCCCGCCGCCCGCTCGCCATCAACAAAGGCGCACAACTCTGGCCAGTTGGTCTGCGCGATGCAAGGCGTGAGGAGCGCCTTCCAATCGGCGGGCAGGGCGTCGAACTGCTGGGCCAGCGGGGTGAAACTCACGGCGGTCGTGTCTGCTGCGGGTTCGTCGAAGAGGGCGGCTTGCGCCGGATCGGCGCGTCGCGTCACGCTTGGCCTCCGATGGTTTTTGCGCGCAACTGGTAGCCGCGTTGCGCCTTGCTGATGTCCAGCGGCATGAGTCCGGTCACAGCGGCGTGCAGCGTCTCGGTCCAGGCACGTAGTCGCTCGGCAATTGCGTCTTCGCTGAGCGCGCTGCCGGCTGTCGGCTTCCACTCCAGTTCGAGTTCGTCGATCGGCTCGCGTGCTTGCGTGCCGGGGATGAGGATGGCGCCGGCGTCCAGTGCAATCTCGATCTCGCCGCCCTCGGCACGCACATGCCACAGGCGGCGCGTGAAATCGGTGCGGAACAGCGGGGCGAGCGCAGCCGCGTGTGGCCGAACATAATCAGCAGCCTCAGCGGCGTTGTTGGCGACGAAGGCATCGACGGACAGCGCATCGTTCTGTAGCGGCACCTCCCATTCGTGGCGGGCGCTCAAACCGGACGTACTCACTGCTGCGGTCTTCAGCGTTTGCAGCCATTGGCTGCCCTGACGGCGCACGCGCAGCGCGGCACGGTTGCGTGCCAGCGCCTGGTCGGCCGTGTCGTAGTAGACGTTTCCCAATTCCACCGAGCCGGCCGCCTGCGCATGGGCGTCCAGCCACCCGACCAGGGTGTCGTGCGCGCCGGCCGATACGGCCAGCTTCAGTTCAATCTCGCGGGCCATCGATCAGGCAAACAGGCGGGCGAGTTCGGCGCCCGGGTCTTCGGCGCGCATGAAGGCTTCGCCGACGAGGAACGCGTTGACGGCGGCGGCGCGCATCTTGCGCACGTCGTCCGGCGTGAGGATGCCGGATTCCGTCACGACGATGCGATCGTCCGGCATGTGCTTGAGCAGGTCGAGCGTGGTGTCGAGCGAGGTTTCGAACGTGCGCAGGTTGCGGTTGTTCACGCCCACCAGCGGCGTTTGCAGGCGCAGCGCGCGGTCCAGCTCATGGCCGTCGTGCACTTCCACCAGCACGTCCAGGCCGAGTTCGAGCGCGCACGCTTCGAGTTCGACCATCAGGCCCTGATCCAGCGCAGCAACGATCAGCAGGATGCAATCTGCGCCCCACGAGCGCGCCTCGTACACCTGGTACAGATCGACCAGGAAGTCCTTGCGCAGTGCGGGCAGCGCGCAGGCGGCGCGGGCTTCGCGCAGATAGTCGGCGTGGCCCTGGAAGAATTGCTCGTCGGTCAGCACCGACAGGCAGGCGGCGCCGTGCTCGGCATAGCTGCGGGCGATGTCGGCGGGCTGGAAGTCCGGGCGCAGTACGCCCTTGGACGGTGACGCCTTTTTCACCTCGGCGATGACGGCGGCGTGGCCGGCGGCGATCTTCTCGCGCATCGCCTTGGCAAAGCCGCGGGGGCCGAGGGCGCTGTCCGTGCGGTTGGCCTCGGCCTCTGCGCGCACACTCGTGAGGTCACGGTGCTTGCGCGCGGCGGCCACTTCTTCGGCCTTCACGGCCAGGATTTTCTGCAGGATGTCGGACATATCAGGCTTTGAACTGGTTGGTGACGCGCACGAGCTCGTCGAGCTTGGCACGCGCTGCGCCCGAGGCGATCGCCTCGCGCGCCAGCTTCATGCCATCGCCGATCGAGCCGGCGATGTTGGCTGCGTACAGCGCTGCACCCGCGTTGAGCGACACGATTTCGCGCGGGGTGCCGGGCTTGTTTTCCAGCGCGTCGATCAGCATGGCTTTGGACTCCTCCGCATCGGCCACTTTCAGGCTGCGGTTGGAGACCATCTGCATGCCGTAGTCCTCGGGATGGATTTCGTATTCGGTCACCACGCCGTCCTTGAGTTCCCCGACGAGCGTGGCGGCACCCAGCGATACCTCGTCCATGCCGTCCTTGCCGTAGACGACCACGGCGTGTTTCGCGCCCAGGCGCTGCATCACACGCACCTGAATGCCGACCAAATCCGGGTGGAACACGCCCATCAGGATGTTCGGCGCGCCGGCCGGGTTGGTCAGAGGCCCGAGGATGTTGAAGATCGTGCGCACGCCCAGTTCCTTGCGGATGGGGGCGACGTTCTTCATGGCGGGGTGGTGATTGGGCGCAAACATGAAACCGATGCCTGCCGTCTCGATCGATTCGGCCACCTGCTCGGGCGTGAGCATGATGTTGACGCCCAGCGCTTCGAGCACATCGGCGCTGCCGGACTTGGAGCTGACGCCGCGCCCGCCATGCTTGGCGATGCGTGCGCCAGCCGCCGCCGCCACGAACATCGAGGCGGTCGAGATGTTGAAAGTGTTGGCGCCGTCGCCGCCCGTGCCGACGATGTCGACGAAGTGATCGGACACCTCAGCGGGCACATCGACCTTGGTGGCGAATTCGCGCATGACGGTGGCAGCGGCCGCGATTTCGCCGATGGTCTCTTTTTTGACGCGCAGCCCCATGGTGAGGGCGGCCGCCATGACTGGCGACATCTCGCCGCGCATGATGAGCCGCATCAGATGCAGCATCTCGTCGTGGAAGATTTCGCGGTGCTCGATACAGCGAACGAGCGCTTCTTGCGGGGTGATGGACATGATCGTTCCGTATTCAGTTGGGCGCTGCCGGAGCCGCAGCCGGGGTGGCCGGCTGTGCGACGTCGCGCAAGGCGCCGATGCGCTCACGCGACAGGTCGGCCTCGCACGCGGCTTCGGCCAGGTCGGCATCGGGCGTGTTGCGAGCCAAGCGGCGTTCCAGGTCGCATTCGGCCTGTCGATAGAGTTGGTGTGCGCGCACGGTGCGGTCAAAGGCCATGGCGGCGCCCCGATCAATGCCGCCGCGCAGGTTCATGCGTGCGCGCAGGTCGTTGCGGCGGGCGGACTCCGCGGTCGCCAGTTCGGCCAGCGCTGCCTTGCGTGCGCCTTGCACGCATTGAGCGACGCCGCCGGCTTCAGACTGGGCCGCGCGGCAGGCTTCCAGCGTACTGGCCATTGCCGGCAGGCTTGCCATCAATGCGGCCACGACCGCGCACGCGCGGCGCATCAGACGCGTTCCTTCAGGAAATTGCCAAGCAGTGCATGGCCGTGTTCAGACAGGATCGATTCCGGGTGGAATTGCACACCTTCGACGGGCAGCGTCTTGTGGCGCACGCCCATGATTTCACCGTCTTCCGTCCAGGCGGTGATTTCCAGGCAGTCCGGCAGCGTTTCGCGCTCGATCGCCAGCGAGTGATAGCGCGTCACCTTGAAATGCCTCGGTAGGTTGGCGAACACGCCCACGCCGGTGTTTTCGATGGTGCTGACCTTGCCGTGCATCACCTTCTGTGCGCGGATGACTCGTCCGCCAAACGCATCTGCGATGGCCTGGTGCCCCAGGCATACGCCCAGGATGGGCACGCGCCCTGCAAAGTGCTTGAGGGCTGGAACCAGGATGCCGGCTTCCGTCGGCGTGCACGGGCCGGGCGACAGGCAGATGCGCTCGGGGTTCAGCTTTTCGATCTCTTCGATCGTGATCTCGTCGTTGCGGAACGTGCGCACGTCCTGGCCGAGTTCGCCAAAGTACTGGACGATGTTGTAGGTAAAGGAGTCGTAGTTGTCGAGCATCAGCAGCATGGTGTTCTCCTTGACCTCAGAAATCGGCGTCGAGGCCGTCTTGCACTTGCTCGGCGGCACGCAGCACGGCGCGCGCCTTGTGTTCGGTTTCCCTCCATTCGGCATCCGGGTCCGAATCGGCCACCACGCCGGCGGCGGCCTGCACGTAGAGATTGCCGTCCTTGATGATGCCGGTGCGAATGGCGATAGCCAGATCCATCTCACCCGAGAACGAGAGATAGCCCACCGCGCCGCCGTAGATGCCGCGCTTGACCGGCTCCAGCTCGTCGATGATCTCCATCGCCCGCACTTTGGGTGCACCCGAGAGTGTGCCGGCCGGGAAGGTCGCGCGCAGCACGTCCATGTTGGTCATGCCGGGCTTCAGGCGGCCCTCGACGGAACTGACGATGTGCTGCACGTGCGAATACTTCTCGATGACCATCTGGTCCGTCACCTTGACGGAGCCGATTTCGGCAATGCGGCCGATGTCGTTGCGCGCCAGGTCGATCAGCATGACGTGCTCGGCGATTTCCTTCGGGTCGTTGAGGAGCTCGGTGGCGAGTTCCGCATCGCGCTCGGGCGTGCTGCCGCGCGGGCGCGTGCCGGCCAGCGGGCGGATGGTGACGATGCGGGCGGATTCGTCGGCGCCGTTGCCGTTGTTTTCAGCAGCCGGCACACGACGTTCTTCCTGGCGCACCAGGATCTCCGGCGATGCCCCGACGATCTGCATGTCGCCGAAGTTGTAGAAGTACATGTACGGCGACGGGTTCAGCGAGCGCAGCGCGCGGTACAGCGACAGCGGTGCGTCGCGGAACGGCTTGACCAGGCGTTGGCCGATCTGCACCTGCATCATGTCGCCGGCGGCGATGTATTCCTTGGCCTTGAGCACGGCGGTGATGTAGTCGGCCTTGTCGAACTCGCGAATGGTGTCGGTGCGCACCGACGGCGACGTCACCGGCACATCCACCGGCTGGTGCAGCTTCGTGCGCAACGCGCGCAGGCGCTGCTTGGCGCGTGAATAGGCCTCGGGCTTGGACGGATCGGCGTAGACGATGAGGTAGAGCTTGCCCGACAGGTTGTCGATCACGGCCAGCTCTTCGCACAGCATGAGCTGGATGTCGGGCAATTGCAGATCATCGGGCGGGGCGGTTTCGGCCAGGCGCGGCTCGATGAAGCGCACGGCGTCGTAGCCGAAATAACCAGCCAGGCCGCCGCAGAAGCGGGGTAGGCCCGGGCGCAGCGCCACTTTCTGGCGGCGCTCGAACGCGGCGATGAAGTCCAGCGGATTGCCGTCGTGCGTTTCCACCACCTTGCCGTCGGTCACCACCTCGGTGTGGTTGCCCTTGACGCGCAGCAGCGTGTGCGCGTGCAGGCCGATGAAGGAGTAACGCCCAAAGCGCTCGCCGCCCACCACCGATTCCAGCAGGAACGTATGCGTACCGCGGTCGTGTGATTGCGCCAGCTTCAGATACAGCGACAGCGGCGTCTCCAGGTCGGCCAGAGCCTCGGCAATCAGCGGAATGCGGTTGTAGCCCTGGTCGGCCAGCGATTTGAATTCGAGTTCGGTCATGAGCGGTCAGGTCGATTCGCCAGGCGGGCGGTTGCGCACCCACCGGCATGCGTTCGCTCCACGGCAAACGCAAGAGCGTCAATGATGCCGTCGGAACGTTAGCAGAACATCAGGGATGGGAACGCGCGAACGTCGTAAAAGCGACCGTGCGATCCTGCAAGGGTCGTCCGCAGCCGAAAGCGGGCCAGCGGAAGACCGGCGGGCGGTCAGCGTTTGGGGCAGGAGATGCGGGGGTGGTTTGGGCGGCGCGCTCGTGACGCGCCAGAGTGCCGAAACCGAGGAAGAACGATCAGCAGCCGTGCAAACGCTTACGCCCGGACGAGGGCGTGCCAGGGCCGCCAGGGCCAGGCCCCCCGGTCACCACCAGCGTCGACGCGTTTGCGATTCAGGAACATGGATCGTCAGTTGGAAGCGGCAGAGACGGTATTGTGTGGCTCTGCATAGGGCCGGATCAACTCAGCTGCCGCAAAAAGTGTGTCGACTATAGCATCGGCTCCTGCGTGCTGTATAGGCTGGCCGTGGTTGTAGCCATACGGCACCGCCAGCACGCGCATGCCGGCCGCGCGGGCCGCGCGAGCGTCGTTTTCCGAGTCACCAATGGCCACGATTTCAGTCGGGGTCACGCCAAACGCCTCCGCCACCCGCAGCATGGGGTACGGATCGGGCTTGCGATACTGGAAGGCGTCACCCGGGTAGACGAGGTCGAAATACGTGTTCAGACCGAGCTGCGCCAGAAGCGGCTGCGTGAAATCGTGTGGCTTGTTCGTCACGCACGCGAGAGCGATGCCCATGTCGCGCAGTGCAGCCAGCCCTTCGCGCACGCCTTCATAGACGTTCACGTGTTGACCATTGATGGCGATGTAGGCGCGCTGGTACGCCTCTAGCCCTTCCGCAAAGCGGCTGTTGGCCTGAGCCGGTGGCAAGCGCGCATCGAGCACGCGCCGCACGAGGTTTTCCGAGCCCTTGCCGACGTAGCCGACGACTTCCTCGGTCGGCATGTCCGGCGTGGCGCCAAGCGCCTCCAACATCGCATTGATGGCGGCGTGGAAGTCGCCCGCGGTGTCCACCATCGTCCCGTCCAGGTCGATGATGACAGCGCGAACAGCGCCGGCGGGTAGCACGCCCGTCGTCATGCCAGGGGGGCCAGCGCTTGGCGCAGCGCACCCACGGTGCCACGGTAGCCGCCATCTGCATCCGGCTTGCCGAACACCGCCGAACCCGCGACGAAGGTGTCGGCGCCGGCTTTGGCAATCTCGGCGATGTTGTCTGCCTTCACGCCACCGTCAATCTCAAGCAGGATCTTGCGGCCGGTCTTGTCTTGGTATGCGTCGAGCTTCTGACGAACGGTGCGCAGCTTGTTCAGCGCTTCCGGAATGAACGATTGGCCGCCAAAGCCCGGGTTGACCGACATGATGAGCACCATGTCCAGGCGATCCATCACATGATCCAGATAGTGCAGCGGCGTGGCCGGGTTGAAGACCAGGCCAGCCTTGCAGCCGTTGTCGCGGATCAGCGCCAGCGAACGGTCGATGTGCTCCGAAGCTTCCGGGTGAAACGTGATCAGGTCAGCGCCGGCCTTGGCAAAGTCCGGGATGATGCGATCGACCGGGCTGACCATCAGGTGCACGTCGATCGGCACCGGCTTGCCGTCCTTTTGCGCGTGCGGGCGAATTGCCTCGCAGACCAGCGGCCCGACGGTCAGGTTCGGCACGTAGTGGTTGTCCATCACGTCGAAATGGATCCAGTCGGCGCCCGATTCGAGCACGCGGCGCACTTCTTCGCCAAGGCGGGCGAAGTCGGCGGACAGGATGGACGGGGCAATGCGGAAACCGGACGGATCGATGGCTGCGGACATGATGGGAGACGGATAAGGCGCGCAGATGCGCAAAGGAGGCCGCCATTTTAGCCGGATCGGCCGTCTGCCAGCGCCTTGCCGCTGCCACAGCCATGCCGCACAATGGGCGCCAATTCTGATTGTGGATCGACATGCCGAGCTACGAATTCACCGTCCAGGTCCGGACGCGCTATCTGCCGGAGCAATCCGAGCCGGAACAGGGCAGCTACGCCTTCGCCTACACCATCACCATCCGCAACACCGGTGACGTGCCGAGCCAGCTCATTTCCCGCCACTGGGTGATCACCGACGCCGACGAGCAGGTGCAGGAAGTGAACGGCCTGGGCGTGGTTGGCCACCAGCCGCTGCTGCCGCCGGGCGAGTCTTTCGAATACACGAGCTGGGCGACCATCAAGACACCCGTGGGCACGATGCGCGGAGAATACTTCTGCGTGGCTGAAGACGGTCACCGCTTCGAGGCGCCCATCCCCGAATTTGCGCTGGTGATGCCGCGCATGCTGCACTGATCGGGAATCAGGGCGCGTCGGATTTGGCCGCTTGCGAATCTTTCGGGGCGGCGGCGGTCGATTCCGAAGGCTTGGCGGCATCGCTATGGCGCGACGGGTGTTCGGGCGGCGCACGCAGTGGGCGCGGATGCTTCTTGGCGCCCGACATCGTCCAGATCACGATGAAGATCAGCAGGAACAGCGCCACGCCGGCCTCCAGGCCGAACAGCATCATCGGATGGTTTTCAAAGAATTCGCTCATGGTCGACGGCGGGAAGCTCGGGTGCGAGGCATTGTAGCCAAGCCCGGGGCCGCACCGGACAGGATGGAACACGCATGACAGCAGCAACCTTGGACGCATTGACACGAGCCGGCAACTCCCTGCACCGCCGATGGGCTGCGCGGATGGGTTCCCTGGCCGCGGCACTGGTCGCCGCAATGCTGGCAGCTTGCACGAGCGGGCCGCCGCCGCGCGTCGAAGCGCCGCAGGCGCCCACCGGCACGCTCGGCGGCCATCTGGCTCCCGCCACCTGGGCTGATGTGTCCGGCTGGACTGTCGATGACCTCGCCTCCGCCTGGCCCGCACTGCAATCGAACTGCCAGGCAATGAAGCGTCGCGCCGATTGGTCGCGTGTGTGCACGGCCGGCCTGATGGTGGATGCCGGCGATCCGATTGCCATGCGCGTTTTCTTTGAAGACAACTTCACGCCGTATCGGGTCGTGAAGGACGACGGCACCGACAGTGGCCTCATCACCGGCTACTACGAACCGCTGCTGCGCGGCTCGCGCACCCGCCACGGGGCCTATCAGACGCCGCTGTACCGCATGCCCGCTGCGTGGCGCGGCAAGACCCTGCCGGCCCGCGCGCAATTGATCCGCAGTCCGGCGCTCCAGGGTCAAGAGATTGTCTGGGTGGACGACCCGGTCGAAGCAGCGTTCCTGCAGATCCAGGGTTCGGGCCAGGTTCAGTTGGAAGAGGGCGGCATCATGCGCCTTGGCGTGGGCGGGACCAACAACCAGCCGTTCCGCTCGTTCGCGCGTTGGCTGCTCGACATGGGTGAAATCACACCGGTGCAGGCGACCATGCAGGGAATCAAGGCCTGGGCACGCGCCAATCCGGGCCGCGTCGAGGAGATGCTCAACATCAACCCGCGCTACGTGTTCTTTGCAGAGACGCCGGGCAACACGGGCGGCCCGATCGGCAAGCTCGGCGTGCCACTCACCGACGAGCGTTCGATTGCAGTAGATCCGACTTACATTCCGCTGGGCTCCCCGGTGTTTCTGTCGACCACCAAGCCGCTGTCGACCGATCCCATCCAGAAACTCGTTTTTGCGCAGGACGTGGGTTCAGCCATTCGCGGCGCCGTCCGTGCCGATTACTACTTCGGCCATGGCGATGCCGCGGGCGACCTGGCCGGGCGCATGAAGCAGGCGGGCCGCCTTTGGGTGCTCGTGCCGAAGGGTGGCAGCGTCGGCGTCGCCGCCCGCTAAAGAGAGGGACTAACCCCGTCGCAAGTCCACCACGCGGCGCGCCTTGCCGACCGAGCGCTCGATCCCGCCGCTGGCCAACGTCTCGATCGCCGCTGTCACGCCAATCAACGATTTGATGTCGTGCGCCAGTTGGCGGCCCGCCGATTGGGCTGCGTCAGCCGGCGCACCCAGCGCCGCCTCGATCCGCACCGTCAGCGTATCCAGCGGTCCTTCCTTGCCGAGCACGCATTGATAGTGCGGGGACAGCGCCGCGTGCTTCAGGATCAATTCCTCGATCTGCGAGGGGAACACGTTCACGCCGCGCACGATCATCATGTCGTCGCAGCGGCCGGTGATTTTCTCCATGCGACGGAAGCCCGGACGCGCCGTGCCCGGCAATAGACGCGTCAGATCGCGGGTGCGATAGCGCACCACGGGCATCGCTTCCTTGGTCAGCGAGGTGAACACCAGTTCGCCGAACTCGCCGTCAGGCAGCACCTCGCCCGTGTCCGGATCGATGATCTCCGGATAAAAGTGGTCTTCCCAGATGGTTGGGCCGTCCTTGGTCTCGGCGCATTCGCTGGCCACGCCTGGCCCCATCACTTCCGATAGGCCATAGATATCGACCGCTGAAAGCCCCATGCGCGCTTCGATGGCGCTGCGCATCTCGGGCGTCCATGGCTCGGCACCGAAGATGCCGATCTGCAGGCTGGACGTGGCCGGGTCCATGCCTTGCCGCTCGAACTCGTCAGCAATTGCCAGCATATAGCTGGGCGTGACCATGATGATCTGCGGCTGAAAATCGACGATCAACTGCACTTGCCGCTCGGTCTGCCCCCCACCGAATGGGATGGCCGTCAGCCCAGCGCGCTCCACGCCGTAATGCGCGCCTAAGCCGCCGGTGAAAAGCCCGTAGCCGTAGCTCACGTGGACCTTGTCGCCGCGCCGTGCTCCCGCCGCCCGAATCGAGCGCGCCACCAACCCGGCCCACGTATCGATATCCGCCAGCGTGTAGCCGACGACCGTGGGTTTGCCCGTCGTGCCCGACGACGCGTGGATACGCGCAATCCGATCCTGTGGCACCGCAAACATGCCGAACGGATAGTTGTCGCGCAAATCCGCCTTGGTCGTGAATGGAAACCTCGCCAGATCGGCAAGCGACCGCAAATCCGACGGATGCACGCCCGCCGCGTCGAATTTGGCCCGGTAGGCCGGCACGTTCTCATACGCGTGCGCCAAGCTGCGCTTCAGGCGTTCAAGCTGCAACGCCTGGATGGCGTCACGGCTGGCGGTCTCGATTGGATCGAGCGGCAGGTCGGTCGAGCGGGGGCGCATGCGGGTCTCCTCGGGATGCCGTCGTGCGGCGTCCTCTTGTGGTGGCGCGATCTCGGATCTTTATAACGATGGTGCGGCTAGGCCTCGCTGCTGTCGGAGACGGGAATGACGTGGCCGCGAATCTGTGCGGACTTGCCGCGAAACATGGCGACCACCTCACCGGCTTGGTTGGAGACACGAACGTCGTACACGCCATGCCGGCCGGACAAAACCTGCTCGGTTGCCTCGGCGACGAGCACATCGCCGCCATGCGCCGGCCGCAGAAATTCGACGCTGCACCCAGCCGCCACCGTGTTGTGATTGTGGCTGTTGCAGGCAAACGCGAAGGCAGAATCGGCCAGCGTGAAGATCAGTCCGCCATGACACGTGCGATGGCCATTCAGGAATTCCGGCCGCACGGTCATGGATAAGCGGGCATAGCCGGGCCCGACCGCCTCCACGTGCATGCCAAGCCAGCGGGTGCAGGCATCGGCGTCAAACATGCTCTTGCAGGCGGCCTCGGCCAGGACCTGCGCATCGTGGAGGGTGGTCTCGGTCATGCAGATTCCTCTATTCGCCGGTGAAATGCGCCACGCGCTTGTTGAGGAAAGCGTCGACGCCCTCAGCGTAATCATGAGAGTTGCCGAGTTCGCGCTGCAGGTCGCGTTCCAGATCCAACTGGGCGTCGAGCGACTGGGTGGGCGCCGCATGCATCGCACGCTTGATGGCGGCCAGCGCCCGCGTCGGCTGCTTGGCCAAGTGGTCGGCCATGCAATTCACTTCGGTCATCAGGATCTTGGCATCGTGATAAACGCCCCAGATCAGGCCCCAGGCGAGCGCTGTCTTTGCGTCCAGCTTCTCGCCAAGCATCGCCAGCCCCATCGCCCGCGCCACACCGATGCGTTGCGGCAGGAACCACGTCCCGCCCGAATCCGGCAACAGCCCGATTTTCACGAAGGCTTGTAGGAAGCACGCATTCTCGGCAGCCATCACGATGTCGCAGGCCAGCGCCAGATTCGCGCCCGCGCCCGCGGCCACGCCGTTCACAGCGGCAATCACTGGCAGGGGCATGGCACGCAGTCGGCGCACCAGCGGGTTGAATTGTTCGTCGATGAGCTGACCCAGGTCGGTCATCTGACCGGGCGTGACATTGAGTTCGGAGATATCCTGCCCCGCGCAGAAACCGCGCCCCGCTCCGGTCAGGATCAGCGCGCGGGCCCGCTGGCGCTCCACCTTGTCCAGCGCGTCGCGCAGTTCCTGGTGCATGCCGGCCGTGAAGCTGTTGAGCTGATCGGGCCGGTTTAGCGTGATGGTTGCCACGCGTTCATGCCAGTCAAGCAGAATGGTCGGGCTAGTCATCTTGTCTCCTCCTCGGTCATCGGTTTATTGATTAACCGACCGGTTGGTCGGCTAATATTACATCCATTCCAACTGGAGCTTCCATGTCCTACGAAAACATTCTGGTTGAAACGCGCGGTCGCGTCGGTCTTATTACGCTCAATCGCCCGAAGGCGCTCAATGCCCTCAACGATGCGCTCATGGATGAGCTTGGCGCCGCGCTGCTCACCTTCGATGCCGATGCCAACATCGGTGCCATCGTCATCACCGGCAGTGAAAAGGCGTTCGCCGCGGGCGCGGATATTGGCGCCATGGCTGCATACGACTTCGCCACGGTCTATAAGAACGAATACATCACGCGCAACTGGGAAACCATCCGCCGCATCCGCAAGCCGGTGATTGCCGCAGTGGCCGGCTACGCGCTGGGCGGCGGCTGTGAACTGGCCATGATGTGCGACATCATCCTTGCCGCCGACACCGCCAAGTTCGGCCAGCCAGAAATCAAGCTCGGCACCATGCCCGGCGCCGGCGGCACGCAGCGCCTGCCGCGCGCCGTCTCCAAGGCCAAGGCCATGGATCTTTGCTTGACCGCCCGCATGATGGGCGCTGAAGAAGCTGAGCGCGCCGGCTTGGTCTCCCGCGTCATCCCCGCAGACAAGCTGCTCGACGAAGCCATCCAAGCCGCAGAAACCATTGCCGGGTTCTCGCTGCCCACGGTCATGATGATCAAAGAGTCGATCAACGCGGCCTACGAGACCTCGCTCAGCGAAGGCGTACATCTTGAGCGCCGCCTGTTCCACTCCACATTCGCCACGGAAGACCAGAAAGAGGGCATGCGCGCCTTCGTCGAGAAGCGCGCACCGGCGTTCAAGCACCAATAAGCAGTGCTTAGCGGAGTGATCTCGGGAATACCCGAGTAACAACCTCGAGTATTCACGGCCTCGTTTGCGCGTGCTTTGCGGCCGCAATCCTAGGCGCAGACGGGGCTGGCGGCGATTCTTCACGAACTCGTCATCAACCCGTAATGACAAAGGTGTTGCCAACCTCCAGGAACCCGCCTATAGTTCGCCCCTCGCTGCAAAACACAGCGCCGAAACGCAGGTTGAGGCGGTGGAGTTGGGTGGTGGAGAAGCAGGAGTGGGGCGAGTTTGCGGTCGATTGTGTGGTTGGCGATTGGCTGGAAATTCAGGAGTGGTTGGTGGCGAGTTGATGATAAAAATTCTTCGACGAGTTGTTGACAGCGACGAAAAAGCTCTGCATAATCTCGTTTCTC
>Ga0256409_1000081_pt1 | contig 132421 bp, 113 predicted proteins | sample PhySR1_FD_185981 | JGI IMG/M metagenome (GOLD analysis project Ga0256409, IMG submission 185981) | Leaf surface microbial communities from sunflower plants in UC Gill Tract Community Farm, Albany, California, United States - DLSL S.R1 | ecosystem: Host-associated > Plants > Phyllosphere >... | reverse complement strand
GCCCGCTTTGGTCGCGGCCAGTAATTTGTTGGTGAACTGCGTGCTGAGCGTCGCGGCCTGCTGATTCAGCGCCTTGAGTTTGTCTTTATCCGCATCAGAAAGATTGGCACCTGCCAGCTCGAAATCTTTAAACGTCACGTCGATCAGGCGTTGTGATTCAGGAGAAACTTTCAGGCTGCCACGCTGGTCATACACCGCTTTCAGCCGCGCAAACAGTTTGCTGTTGAGATGGATACTGTCATCCATCGCCGCCAGTTCAGGCGACGTGTCTTCGTCGATTTTTTGCAGCGTATCGTTGGTATTTGCGCCGGTCATCGCGCCAAAAATGTTCTGCACGCGCTGCAGCATGACGCCGGATTTTTCCAGCGCCACATAGGTATTTTCAAAAGTAGGCGGCGCTGTATCGTTAGCGATTTTATCGACTTCAGCCAGTTTCTGGCGAATGCCTTCGAGAATCGCCGGCTCGTAATCGCTGTCTTTATAGAGATTAAATTGTGGCGCCTGATATTCCAGCGGGCTGGGTTTCAGAAATGGGTTATCTGCTTTGATGGCGTGATTCATAACGTGCTCCTGCATTGGTGCCGGTGCAGATGTGGATTGTGCAGCGGCTGCATATTGGCTGCATGCCAGAGTTAAAGAGAGAAAAAGAGGAGAGAGACGCATTTTTGGATTTTCCTTTGCCTGAGTTCCTTTAAGTCTTTGAGCATAGTAACAGGCAGGGGATTGGGCAAAATTGACAGGGTAAAACTTGCCCAAGAACTGATTCGTTCTTAATCAAGGTAGACTACTTTTCACACCGCAGGCTGTCAGTCTTCTGCCTCTGAGCTGTCTGAACCTGAGCCGAAGAAATCGCTACCATAAGAGCCTTCATCACTATCACTTGAACTGGAACTGCTCATCCGTGGCTTGTAATGCTCCATATGGATTGCATATTCATCAGATTTTATGCCAACCATTTTCGGTACACGGATCTCCGGCCGGAAAAAACTGTTCACTACGTTAGACAGTTGTGCGTTATTTCTGGCAGACAGGATTATTTTCTGATCTGCTGGCGGTAAACTCCGGCAATCTAAAATAATAGAATACGTCAGTCCTAAAATGGAGAGCATCTTCCCGTTAAAAATTATCGACAGACGGTTAAACGCCCTCTTTTCTAATATATTAACCGCCTCCCGGCTCAGTTCTGGAATATGACATCTCGGCATCACTAAAGCGACCTGATCCGTTAGCACCAGCGATGAATTTCGAAAAATAGGATGAGAATAGGCTATTTTATAAAATATACTGCCAAAGCGACTTGAGGATTTCAGTAATGGTGAACCCACTTCTAAAGAAAAAAATACATAACCGTCATTTCCCAACATCGAAATATCTATAGGCTGAGTGTTACCTGCATTAAACCGGACCCCCTTACTGATTAATTTCTTCCTCGAATATAAAATCAGATCGTTGTTCTTATTGACCACATCAAGTGAATCTGTACAGTGAACAGCATAGAAAGGTGCCTGAGACAGGGTATTAAAAAAACTCTGCTCCTGAATCGTCAATTTACCCAGTGCTATTCGTAATGCGTGATAGTTATGCACAGAATAATCATCTATCGTTTTCTTGCCGGGCTGCCACAGAATACCATTACGCATCATGCTCTCACTGGTTTGTGAGGACCATCTGTTGCGGGTATTGTGTAAGATCTTCTCACCTGCTGTCTTTTTGGTGAGAAATTTTTTATCCGGTGCAAGCATATATTAATGCTCCATATTCAAAAATAAATAATGAAGAGATTAAAATAAAAACACATTCATAGCCACTTACTTAGTAATTAATCAGATTGAAAATATTATAAAGTAAAGCAAACTACTGATAATATAAAATCATTAACGTGTCCTGGTTCTTCTGATAACCTATTTATAACTGAAATACAAAATTAACAGGATTGAGGATGTTCACCAATCAAGTATTCACTGACCAGCGTTTTAGCGTGAAGCAATTCACCGGCGAGACACTGGAGAACTGCCGCTTCTACCGCTGCCGGTTCGACAGCACCGATCTGTCAGAAACCGCATTTGTCGATTGTCTTTTTTACGATGATGAAGAACAAAAAGGCTGCTCTTTCCAGCATGCAAAATTGCAGGATGCCAGCTTTAAGCGCTGTGATCTGACGATGGCAGATTTCAAAAACATTCAGGCGCTGGGCTGTGAAATCCGTGAATGCAAAGCCACCGGCGCAGATTTCAGCGGTGCCAGCTTTATGAACATGATCACCTCGCGCACCTGGTTTTGCAGCGCCTTCATGACCAAAAATAACTTCAGCTACGCCAACTTCAGCAAAGTCATTCTGGAGAAATGCGAGTTATGGGAAAACCGCTGGACCGGAGCAAACGTGCAGGGCGCAAACTTAAGCGGCTCCGACCTTTCCGGCGGCGAATTCACCGAGTTCGACTGGAATAACGTCAATATCACCCATTGCGACCTGACGAATTCAGATCTGGGCGAACTGAACATCCGTAAAGTCGATCTCGATGGCGTGAAAATCGACGACTGGCAGCAAAGCCATTTGCTGGAAAAGTTGGGGATGATTGTGATCCATTCGAAATAAATATTTCAGACAGCGTTACGCCCGATGGCTGCCATTCAATAACGCCGCCGCCATACTATCAAGGTGCGTTTTCACCTTCTCCCAGTGCGGCATCACCTGCTTCATCAGGCGATAAAACTGCTCGCTATGGTTATGCTCCGCCAGGTGGCACAATTCATGCAAAATCACATAATCGATGCTTTCCCGTGGCGCTTTGACCAGATGGGGATTCAGGGTTATACGCCCCAGCGGTGAACAACTGCCCCATTGAGTTTGCATGGTTTGCACGCGCAGCGGCGGTCTTTCACTCACCCACAGCGCCTGAATGAGCATCTCCTCCAGCCTTCGGGCGAACACCTCTTTGGCGCGGTCTTTGTACCATTCATTGAGCAAAACGCGGATGCGCTCGGGATTCTTTTCCCGCACCGTAATTTCAAGCTTACCGCGCAGCATTTTGACCCGTGGCTTCTCTTGCGGTTCCACCAGGATTTTCAGCATGTATTGCTTGCCGAGATAATAATGGCTTTCACCGCTGATATATTGCCGTTCGGTCAGATGCTCCTGCTGGGCGCGGAAATCCCGCAGTTGTTGCCAGATCCAGCGTCCGCGTTTTTTAACCGCACCGAGCACTTCTTCATCGGAACTGTTTTCCGGCGCAGCCACCTGCACCCGGCAATCCGGATGCACTTTGATCAACACCTTACTTTTCTGACTGCGCCGGGTGCTGATTTCAAAGCAAATGCGCTCATCGCCATAGTGAAAGCACTGATCAGGCGAATATTTACGTGGCCGGGGAACCGCAATTCTTACGCTCATATTTCCCCTATATGCCCGATAAGCCAACGCGGGTGATTTGCACCACGCTTTCGACAATCATATTCACCTGATGGATACCCGCCCCGACGTCTTTGCACTGCTGAAATAACATCGGCAACAGACGGGTACGAATGGCAGCTTCAATATTTTGCGTATTAATGGAATTCTCGGTAACGGCACAGTCAACCTCAGCATCAACCACAAAAGCCAGATCGGTCCAGTTCTTCTCGACCTGCTTATCTGCCGTTGCGAACACCTGCGGCAAGGTTTTTTTAAACACGCCGTAGTAGGCCTGCGCATGCTTGTTGCTGCCAAATGCATCAGGAATATCCTGCAGGCGACGGTTTTCAACGTCCTGCATAAATTCGGAGTACAGCAGGTATTGTTTGGAAGGATGATCGAACTGTTTTTCGGCTTCTTCGATGGTTTTCATCAGCAACGCAGAGAAGGCTTCCCGCGCGTAGGGATCATCATGCAAATCCTGCTCAATCATTTTGGTTACACGGGTTTTGATGATATCGGTTTCGTTACGCGTTTTATCTTCCGACCAGGAGGCATCCGGTGTTTTCGGCTTTTGCTGACCCATTTTAGACACGCTATACACCGCATCAGGCTCTTTTATCTGCACGCCCACCACGTGTTTATCCAGCAGCTTTTTCACCTGGTCAGCGTATTCGTCATAATCTACCGTTTCACCGGCATCCGCTTTTATCTGTAAACGAAAAATCGAAAGTTGCCTGACCGTATCTTTGTAATTTTTGCGGTCAGCATCGGTAAAGCTGCTGTCTTCAAAGAAGGTCGCTGACTGCAATGCCACTTTCAGGCAACTGGCAAAGGCACTGAGAGCCTCGTAAAAATCTTCACGACGTTTCAGATGAATATCGACAAACTCGCCGTGACGGAGCTCCATTTTGGGCACCAGCGCCTGACGTAATTGTTCCGGGTCACTTTGATTCGTCACCCCGTCAAATATCGCCCACAGGGTGTTATAGAGTAAAGGCAGGCGTTTATATTCGCTGCTCATCTGATTATACAAACCGTCGATATCATGGATGTCATAACCGCCCTGCGTTCGTGAGGCCAGATCCTGATATTTGGCGATGGTCGTATCCAGTTCGGCCAGCACACCGCGGTAGTCGATCAGCAATCCTTCTTTTTTCTTGTCATGCAGCCGGTTTACACGGGCGATCGCCTGGATCAGGTTATGGCCTTTCAGCGATTTATCGATATACAACACGGCGTTCTGCGGCTCATCAAAACCGGTGAGTAATTTATCGATCACGATCAGCAGCTTAAGTTGCTCATCTTTCTCAAAACGTTTAATCAGATCGCGGGTATATTTCTGCTCATCCTGACTGCCGACATTGTCTTTCCACCACTTCGAGACTTCCGGCAGAGTGGCTTCGTCGATGCTGGTATTGCCCTCACGGGTATCTGGCGGACTCATGACCACAGCAGATTCAAACAATCCGGCCTCATCGAGGTACTTTTTATATTTGATCGCCGAGAGTTTGCTGTCGCACGCCAGCTGGCCTTTCAGACCCTCCGTAATATGTTTACTGAAATGGTTGGCGACATCCAGAGCGATCAGCCGGATACGATCATCAGAGCTTTGAACTGCACCTTTGCGGGAGTATTTGCGTTTTAAATCGGCTTTTTGCGTGTCACTCAGTCCTTCTGTGATGCGTTCAAACCAGCTGTCGACGGCTTTCTCATTCACGTTCAGCTCAGGCTTTCGCTCTTCATACAGCAATGGGGAAACGGCTTTGTCTTCCACCGCACGTTGCATGGTATAAGCGTGAACAATCGGGCCAAACTTATTGGTGGTTTTATCATCTTTCAGTAATGGCGTACCGGTAAAAGCCACAAAAGCCGCGTTGGGCAACGCCAGTTTCATGCGGATATGATTTTCACCGCCCTGACTGCGGTGGCCTTCGTCGATCAGCACGACGATATTCGGGTCGTCGTTAAAACACTCCGGCAATTCTGTTGCGGAGGTAAATTTCTGGATCAGCGAGAAGATAATTCGCTCTTTGCCTTTACCGATTTGCTGCGCCAGACGCGCGCCCGAGGTCGCCATGGCTTTCTGATGATCGTGCTTGCCGGGCAGCTGATCGCCCGACAGAAAACTGTTACTCAGCTGAGTCTGTAAATCCACGCGGTCAGTCACGACGATGAAGCGGCAGGCTTTCAGCGATTCATCCAGCAGTAACGCTTTGCTGAACAACACCATCGTCAGCGATTTCCCGGAACCTGTGGTATGCCATATCACGCCGCCTTCACGACCCCCCTGCGCATTTTTGAGTTTGATGCGCTCAGTCAGTCGCTTAATGCCAAACACCTGCTGATAACGGGCAATCACACGGCCAATCTTATTATCGAACAGCGTATACAGGCGGGTCATGTCCAGCAAACGCGCCGGCAATAACAGACTGATGAGCATCTGATCCTGACCGGTGACAGCCAGCTGACCGCCGGCAATCAGGTTCTGATACCAGGCGATATCTTGCGGTTTACGGTGGCTAAACAGCGAGGCGATTTGTTGCGTACTGAGCTTTTTATTTTTTACCGCCAGCATTTCAGCGTCGGTAATATCTTCTTCCCGCCAGCCGCCCCAGAATTTAAGCGGAGTCCCGCAGGTGGCGTAGCGCCCGTCGTTGCCGTTAACAGAAAGCAAAATCTGGCTGTAGACGAATAACTGCGGAATTTCGTCATGCATCTGATTACGCAGGTTTTGGGAAATACCTTCTTCGAGGGTCGGGCCTTTTTTGCCCTGACTGACCGGGCGCTTGGCCTCGATCACTACCATCGGAATGCCATTCACAAAACCGACGATATCCGGTTTACGGCAGTCATAATATGAAGAACCAATGCCGCCCGTGCGGGTGACACGAAATTCTTCGGTGACCAGAAAACTGTTGCTGGCGATGTTGTTCCAGTCAATCAGTGAAACCGTCTGGTTGGTTTTACGGCCATCAACGAATTCAGTGACGGCGATACCGTACAGCAAATGGTTGTACATCCGCTGATTCGCCTGCCTCAGGCCTTCATTCAGCGCCGGACTGCAGACTTCACTGATAATATTTTCGATAGATTTTTCAGAAAGCGGATGCGCTTTTCCCGCGTAATGAAAACGCCGGGTTTGCAGCACACGGCGCAACTCCTCACGCAATACCACCTGATCCTGTTTGCCGTGGCGGGCATCCAGCGCCTGTTGCGGCGAAAGAAAGCGCCAGCCCATATTCGCCATCAGCGTCAGGGCGGGTAATTTGGCGATGTATTCTTCTTCGTATTTCGGCGGGATATGCATTTCGGGTTGCGACATCAGTTAGTCCTTTTTCTGCGCAATGGCGCGAAGTGCTTCGATATTACTTTTGGCACCTTCGGCCTCTTTCAGGCGGCGACGTTGTTCGGCAAATTGTTCATATTGCTGACAGGCTTTTTCATCAGCGTCTTTTTTACTGGTTTTCCCTGCACCCTGCAAAATATCCAGTTCATTGAAATTGAGAAATTGCTCAAGCTTATCCTGCCAGCTTTTTAAGAATATTTGCTGGCGCCGTTTGGTTTGATCTTCGGCGTAATCCAGCCACATGGAAATAATGCGGTTGAGCTGGTCAATTTCATCTTCTCGCAGGTAATTTTTGGCGATGGTGATATCGGTTTTACGCACGTTGTCATATTTAAAGCTGGTCAGCCCCATATCCGGCTGGCTGGCGTCCGCACGTTGAGCAATAATTTCCGCCGCCGTCAGGCCGGTACAGGCGTAATGTAGTTTGTTCTGAATTGCCTGAAAGAAACGGGCAGTGTCTTTGTCCGAAGGCTGATAATCCGCCGCCATGGCAAAAATATCCTTAATGCGCAGATACACCCGACGTTCACTGGCGCGAATATCGCGGATACGCTCGAGCATCTCATCGAAATAATCCGGTACCACCGATTGCCCGACCGGCGGATTTTTCAGCCGCACGTCGTCCATCACAAACCCTTTAATCACATATTCCTGCAAGGTTTGCGTTGCCCACTGGCGGAACTGCGTGCCACGGGCCGACCGGACGCGGTAACCGACGGAGAGGATCACCGACAAATTATAGTGCCGTATTTGCCGGCTAATCTCCCTTGCACCTTCAGTTTGAACTTGTAAGTAATCCTTACAGGTTGAACTTTGAGCAAGTTCACCTTCTGCATAGACGGCTTTTATATGCTGAGTAATGGCCTGCGGTGTTATCTGATAAAGCGCGGACATGGCAGCCTGAGAAAGCCACAACGTGTCCGACTCAAATCGGCATTCCAGCCGCACACGCCCGTCAGCGCTTTGAAACAGAACAAATTCTCCCGCCGGAGCCGTTGCCACTTTCTCATCCATCAGGCTGCCTCCACCTTCACCCGGCGCTTACCGGTCAGCAATTGCTGCATTAACGCGGCCTTTTCCTGCTTCAGGAAGGCCAGTTTCTTTTGCAGCAGGTCGATCTCATTATCGGCAGCGGTAAGGATGGCGGCGATTTTTTGTTGTTCTTGTAAACTTGACGGAACAAATATAGATATATTTCTTAAATCCGATAACCCAATTCTTCTTCTCGTAGAACCAGTGCTTTTTTCGATTGCTTGCCTACGAAAATCTTCATGAGAAATAACCTCATGAATAAATTTAGTATCATATCTATTATTATCTACTGCTAATCTAATGCCATCAGAAGCCATCAAAAACCTTTCTGCTGTATTAGGAATAATTGCAGCTCTGGCTACAGGATCGCCCATTTTAGAAATTATTATTTCATTTGGAAAAATGTTACACCCGGCAAGCTCATTAGCTTTTTCTTCGGAAGTGTAAATTTTATAACTATCCAAAAAATAACCATCACCAATATTCTGAAGCTGTAAAATTCTTACACCATATTCAGTATAGTCACTGCTTTTCAGGTCTGAACCAAAAGGTCCGCCAGTAAAAGCATACTTCTCTTTTTTGGCGACATCACCTAAAGTTATCGTTTCCCAGCAGCTCGTAAAGTTTAAACAACGATATTTTCTCGTGAGTAAACTCTTTGTTAATACTTTTTTCTGCTGCTGGCTGTTGCCGATCAGTTTTTCGGTGGTCGCAATAGCCTTATCCCAGGTTGAGAGGATTTGGGCGATTTTGGTTTGTTCTTTATAAGGAGGTACAAAAACTTTTATCGCATGCAGATCATTCCTATTAACACCAGGAACACCTGTCTTATCACTAAATTTTTTATAATCGATACTACTGAGCAGGTAATAGAGATATTTTGGCTCATTTCCATGAAAATTTTTAACCCACAAGGAAGTATTTAATGGCCAAAAATCTTCCTCAATAAAATACACATCACCGATTGAGCCATATCGACCTGTGACAATTCCTGGAGACGTTGCTCTAGGCTCATTATGGAAACCGGAATAGCCTCCCGAAGAAATGATCGGAATATTACCGTCGACTCGATCTTTTGCGGGCAGATCAAATCCACGCTGTAACTCTGCCACTTCACCTAAACTTTTAAGCTCCCAACCCGCCGGAACCTTACTCATAACCCAGCTCCTTCAGATATCCCGCCATTTCCGCTTCCAGTGCATCCAGTTGCGCTGTTAATGCCAGACGCTCTTCACGCACCGCCGCCAGATCAATCTCTTCTTCTTCTTCGAAGGTATCGACATAACGCGGGATATTCAGGTTGTAGTCGTTTTCCTGAATTTCCTTCAGGCTGGCGATATACGCGTATTTATCGACAGAGCCGCCTTCGCGATAAGTCGCGATGATTTTGGCGATATTTTCCGGGCTGAGCTCGTTCTGGTTTTTACCGGATTTATATTCCCGGCTGGCATCGATAAACAGCACATTGTTATCGATTTTATCTTTCTTAAAGAGAAGGATCGCCGCCGGAATGCCGGTGCCGTAAAACAGTTTTTCCGGCAGGCCGATCACCGCATCAAGCAGGTTTTCTTCTATTAATTGCTGGCGAATTTTCCCTTCGCTGGAGCCACGGAACAGCACGCCGTGTGGCACGACGACGCCCATACGACCGGTGGCAGGTTTCAGGGTTTCGATCATATGCGAGATAAACGCATAGTCGCCTTTGGTTTTTGGCGGGATACCCCGTTTAAAGCGGTTGAATTTATCAGTTTCCGCATCCGCATGGCCCCATTTATCCAGGCTGAATGGCGGGTTAGCGGTAACGATATCAAACAGCATCAGGTCGCCGTTTTTGTCCAGCAATTTCGGGTTGCGGATGGTATCGCCCCACTCGATTTTGTGGTTGTCTTCGCCGTGCAGGAACATGTTCATTTTTGCCAGCGCCCAGGTCGAGCCAATGGCTTCCTGACCGTACAACGCATAATGCTTTGAACCGTGATTCGTGCGCACACGGGCACCGCATTTGATCAGCAATGACGCCGAACCACAGGCCGGATCGCAAATGGTATCGCCCGGTTGCGGATCCAGCAGTTCCGACATTAAATCCGACACTTCCGGCGGGGTATAAAACTCACCGGCTTTCTGCCCGCCACTGGCGGCAAATTTCTTGATCAGGTATTCGTAAGCGTTACCGATGACATCCAGCGTGCCGACGCGGCTCGGTTTAAGGTTCAGCTCCGGTTTATCAAAATGCTCGATAAGTTCGCGCAGAATGCCGTTCTTCTGCTTTTCTTCACCGAGTTTATCGGTGTTGAAAGAAATATCCTGGAACACGCTTTTACCGGCATCCTTAAGTTTGGTGCCGTTGGCTTCTTCAATAGCGTGCAGCGCCTGATCGATACGTTCGCCGTTTTTGGCTTCGTGACGACGGGCGTAAATGGCGTAATAACTGGCCTCTTTCGGCAGGACAAAACGCTCACTTTTCATCAGCGCTTCGATCAGTTCCGGCGAATCACCGTGCTCTTTGGCGTAAGTGTCGTAATGATCCTGCCAGACGTCAGAGATGTATTTCAGAAACAGCATCGTCAGGATGAAATCTTTATAGGTATCCGCGCTGATGGTGCCACGGAACGTGTCACAGGCGTCCCAAAGTGCTTTGTTAATGTCGTCTTGTTTTACTTTATCGTTCATTCGGGTCCGTCACTCTTTATCGTTCGGTGAAAAGCATGGCGGCATTCTACCCTTATCGCTGCTTTGCAAAAATAGCGCGTTTCCCCATTGCCAAAATGCAGGTGTAAAAAAACCGCCCCGAAGGGCGGTTCCTCTACTGCTATAAACCCGGGCCCGTGCTGACATTGATGTTGATATGAGAAACATTAACGTTCCATCCATCACCAGCAGTTGTCATCAAAGAACCCAGTACAACGATCAGTGCATAAATACACTTATTCATTGTTGCGGCCTTTTAAAACCGCGTTCCACCAATAAGCACCGGGACCGACTGGAGAAGGACAAGCAGTGTTTGGGTTGCCTGTCCGCGCGGTACTCAAGTGCTAATTTCAAGCCCGGTGACCCGTCGCTAAACGGGCAAACTAGCCCCGCGCAGATGCTACCACCAAGACCATAAAAACAATAAGGATATGTGTACAGAATTTAAACTTGCTGCCTTCCCACCCCTGGTGTAAGTTAGAGGCGTTTGGGTTGCCTGATCCCGCTTATTATTAAAGCGTGAAACTGGGTTGATTTAGCGCTAACTGAATCTCCCAACAAAATAACCGCTCTCTGAAGCGGTTTTTTTGTACCTGAAATTCCGCTATCAGAACCGAAAAGTGCGCTTCTCCCCCGCCCCTTCATCAGGATCACATCGCAATATGCTATAACAGGCATTCGCATTAGCCACGAAATTAACCTCATGAAAGATAATAGTATTTACTCCCCGCAGGCGTCTGTGCCGGAAAAATCACGGGTGCTGGGTTGGCCTGATTTATTCTCGTTGTGGTTCTCACTCGGTATGGGCCTGATGGTGTTGCAGGCCGGAGCGATTCTGGCACCGGGACTCGGGCTGGCGGGTTCACTGGCGGCGATTGTGCTGGGATCAGCCGTCGGGGTTGCGCTGCTGGCGCTGGTCGGGGTGACCGGCGGGCAAACCGGTTTGTCTTCAATGGCGTCGCTAAAGCTGAGCCTCGGAAAACGTGGCGTGGCGTTGCCGGTCTTGTTCAATCTGATCCAGCTGGTCGGCTGGGGCGCGTTTGAAATTGTGGTGATGCGCGATGCCGCCAGTCTGCTGGCAAAACGGGCCTGGGGCGACGGCAGTTTTTGGGCGGATCCGACCCTCTGGACGTTTATTTTCGGCATCGTCGCCACCTTGCTGGCGGCCAGCGGGCCACTGGCGTTTATCCGCGTGGTGCTGCGCCGCTGGGGTATCTGGTTGCTGCTGGCGAGCTGCGCATGGCTGACCGGTTATCTGTTCCTGCACGCGGATTTATCGACGCTGTGGCATAAAGCCGGAGACGGTTCGATGCCGTTCGCGCTGGCCTGCGATATCGTGGTGTCGATGGCATTTTCATGGCTGCCGCTGGTGTCGGATTACACCCGTTTCGGCAAATCTGCGCGACAAAATTTCTGGGGTACTGCCTGCGGATATTTCCTCGGCAGCGTGTGGATGATGTCACTCGGCGTCGCTTATACGCTGGCGTTTGTCAGCACATCGGCCGATGCCAATGCGCTGCTGCTGGCGCTTTCTGGCGTTGCGCTGGGTATCCCGCTGTTGCTGATTCTGGTGGATGAACATGAAAATGCCTTTGCGGATATTCACTCTGCGGCGGTATCGGCGGGCACTTCTCTGCCGGTCAGTGTCGGTAAACTGACGCTGGGTATCGGCCTGCTGTGTACGCTGATTGCCTGGTCAGTGCCGCTGTCACAATACGAAAACTTCCTGCTGCTGATTGGTTCGGTATTTGCGCCGCTGTTCGGTGTGGTACTGACGCATCATTTTGTTCTGCGCCGGCAGACACAAAAGGACCTGAACATTTGCTCTGTCGCGGCCTGGTTTATCGGTATCGCGGTCTATCATCTGATGGCAAATCTGCTGCCTGACGTCGGCGCGACGATCCCGTCGCTTCTGGTGGCAGGACTGGTGTGCTGGGGATTAGGGCGTAAAGACTGAGTTAAGAAAACCGCCCCAAAGGGCGGTTCCTTAATGACTACAAACCAGACCCTATGTTGACGTTAATATTGATATGAGAAACGTTTACGTTCCATCCATCATTTTCCGACGTCATCAAAGAACCCAGCACAACGATCAGTGCATAAATACACTTTTTCATTGTTGCGGCCTTTTACAACCGCGTTTCACCAATAAGCACCGGGACCGACTGGAGAAGAACAAGCAGCATCTGGGCTGATTGTCCCCGCGGTACTCAAGTGCTAATTTCAAGCCCGGTGACCCGCCGCTAAACGGGCAAACTAGCCCCGCGCAGATGCTACCATCATGACTATTATATTTGTAAGGTTATTGATCATAATTTAAGCTTGCGGGGAATTCTTCACTTAGGTATATTTGCTTGGTCTGGGCTGCTTGTCCCGCTTATTTAAGCAAATGAAAATTGAGAAAGCTTAGCGCTAACTGAACTTCCTCAACAAAAAAACCGCTCTCTGAAGCGGTTTTTTTGTGCCTGAAATCAGGAAATTACAAAGCAATATCCGCGGGCTGTTTTGGCTCTTGTTTGGCATGAACGTCGAGCGGTCGCAGCTGAACCACGTCGGCGACCGGCGTGGTGATCATCGACGGCGTTTCCAGTTGCAGAATGCGGCTGGTTTCCAGCAGCTCTTTCTCGGTCGCTTCGATATTGCCATTCAGTTTAGTGCCATAGGACGGGATGATTTCCCGGAATTTGGCCTGCCATTCTGCACTGGCGGCTTTTTCTTTAAAGACCGTTTCCAGCAGTTTCATCATGATAGGCGCTGCGGTGGATGCACCCGGTGAAGCCCCCAGCAAGGCGGCGATACTGCCGTCCTTCGCGCTGACCACTTCGGTGCCGAGACGCAATACGCCGCCGTGTTTGCCATCTTTTTTAATGACCTGCACGCGTTGTCCGGCCACCCAGCGTTTCCAGTCTTTTTGCTCGGCCTGCGGGAAGAACTCCTTCAGCGCGGCATGACGGTCTTCATCGCTGAGCATCACCTGCCCGACCAGATATTTCACCAGATCGAAGTTGCCCATGCCAACGCGGGTCATCGGCAGCAGGTTAGAACTGTTCACACTGCCGAACAAATCCCACAGGGAACCGTTTTTCAGGAATTTGCTGGAGAAGGTGGCGAACGGCCCGAACAGCAGAACCTGTTTGCCATCAATAATGCGGGTGTCGAGATGCGGGACAGACATCGGCGGCGCGCCCACGGCAGCTTTGCCATAAACTTTCGCCAGATGACGTTTCACTACATCCTGATTTTCGGTCACCAGGAATTCACCACCGACCGGGAAACCGCCGTATTCACGCGCTTCCGGAATGCCGGATTTTTGCAGCAGCGTCAGTGACGCCCCGCCCGCGCCGATGAACACGAATTTCGCATTCACCACATGGTGTTTGTGGCTGTGTTTGAGATCGGTAATTGTCACGCGCCAGCTTTTATCCGGATTGCGCTGGATATCACGCACTTCCTGACCGTTTGCCAGCGTGAAATTGGATTTTTTCTGCAATGCTTCGACCAGCTGGCGGGTGACTTCGCCGAAGTTCACGTCGGTGCCTGCGGTGGTGCGGGTTGCGGCGACTTTTTGCGCCGGATCACGGCCTTCCATCACTGCCGGGATCCACTGTCTGATTTGTTCCGGGTCTTCTGAATATTCCATCCCGCGGAACAGGGTGCTTTCCTGCAACGCAGCAAAACGTTTGCGCAGGAAATCGATGTTGTCATCGCCCCAGACAAAGCTCATGTGCGGCACGCTGTTGATAAAGGAGCGCGGGTTATTCAGCACGCCTTTCTGCACCTGATACGCCATAAACTGACGGGAAACCTGGAAGGCTTCGTTGATCGCCACCGCTTTGGTGATATCGACAGAACCGTCGGGCATCAGCGGGGTATAGTTCATTTCTGCCAGTGCGGAATGGCCGGTACCGGCGTTATTCCAGCCGTTGGAGCTTTCCTGCGCCACGCCGTCCATGCGTTCAATCATATGGACTGACCAGTCCGGCTCGAGTTCCTGGAGGTAGGTCCCCAGGGTTGCACTCATAATTCCGCCGCCGACCAGCAATACATCAACGGATTTTTCGTCTTCTGCGGCCGCAGGCTCGCTGGCACCCAGTGAGTCACGGTTGAGAAGCATACCAAGTATCTTTCTCATGACGTCTGTTTCTCTAAATGTTCAGTTCTGTTCTTGGCGATTCGGTTAAGAATATTGTTATGGCTGTCGAACAAGAAATTAGCAAAAAAACACGCGGGATCGTTACTGAAACTTCATTTTTTAAAATGCTGGCTACGAATATAACATTATCACTACATAATTTAAAAAAGGATTTAACGTTTCAAAAAAACAGGCAAACGGGATACCGGACAGCGCTTCAGGCCGCGTCACCGCTGGATTTGGAGGATTCTGCAAAGGAGTTTTGGAGGGCCTGGGGGCGGTCAAAGAACGAGCTATTCGTGCTAAATCGGGTTTTAAGGCAAAAATGAGATGTTAAAAAGGCGCAGTTACCCGCGCCTTTACGATCACTTTTTACGGAATCAGATTACAACGCGACGTCTGCAACCTGCTTCTGCTCCTCACCCTTTTTAGGGGCTGAAGAATTGTCTGCTGCCGGAGCCGGTTCCGCCGCTTTTGGCTGCGGGTTGTCGAGCATCAGAACGCGGCTGGTGTCGCCCAGTTCTTTCTCGGTCGCGGCCACGTTGCCGTTCAGTTCAGTGCCGTAAGAAGGGATGATGTCCTTCAGTTTGGCCTGCCATTCTGGCGTCGCGACTTTGTCTTTAAACACTTTTTCCATCAGATGCAGCATGATCGGTGCCGCGGTGGATGCGCCCGGAGAAGCGCCCAGCAGCGCAGTAATGCTGCCATCTTTAGAGCTGACCACTTCGGTGCCGAGACGCAGAACGCCGCCTTCTTTCTCATCTTTTTTGATGATCTGCACACGTTGGCCCGCTTCCCACAGACGCCAGTCTTCTTTCTTCGCATCCGGGAAGTATTCACGTAACGCATCGAAACGATCGTCGTCGGACAACATCACCTGGCTGACCAGATATTTCACCAGATCGAAGTTGTCGATACCCACGTGGGTCATCGGCATGATGTTGGAGAAATTCACGCTGCCGAACAGATCCCACAGGGAACCGTTTTTCAGGAATTTGCTGGAGAAGGTCGCGAACGGCCCGAACAGCAGAACCTGTTTGCCATCCAGAATACGGGTGTCGAGGTGCGGAACGGACATCGGCGGTGAGCCGACAGACGCTTTACCGTACACTTTTGCCAGATGGCGTTTCACCACGTCCGGGTTCTCGGTCACCAGGAATTCGCCGCCGACCGGGAAGCCGCCGTAGTTATCTGCTTCCGGAATGCCGGATTTTTGCAGCAACGTCAGTGACGCGCCGCCTGCGCCGATAAACACGAATTTCGCTTTGATGACGCTTTCTTTGTCGCCGTTTTTCAGGTCGGCAACGGTCACGTTCCAGGTGTTATCCGGGTTACGTTTGATGTCGCGCACTTCATGGCCGAGGCTCAGCGAGAAGTTAGGTTTCTTCTGCAATGAGGCCACCAGCTGACGGGTGATTTCACCAAAGTTCACGTCGGTACCAATCGGAATGCGGGTCGCGGCCACTTTCTGCGCCGGGTCACGCCCTTCCATCACCAGCGGGATCCACTGTTTAATTTGCGCCGGGTCTTCTGAATATTCCATGCCGCGGAACAGCGTGCTTTGCTGCAGCGCCGCAAAACGTTTACGCAGGAAATTGATGTTGTCGTCACCCCACACAAAGCTCATGTGCGGCGTGCTGTTGATGAAAGAGCGCGGATTGTGCAGTACGCCGTTCTCAACCTGATAGGTCCAGAACTGACGGGAAATCTGGAAGGATTCGTTGATTTCGACCGCTTTGGAGATATCGATACTGCCGTCGGCTTTTTCCGGCGTGTAGTTCATTTCCGCCAGCGCAGAGTGACCGGTACCGGCGTTGTTCCAGCCGTTGGAGCTTTCCAGCGCCACGCCGTCGAGACGCTCAACCATGTCGATTGACCAGTCTGGTTCTAATTCCTGAAGGTATGTCCCCAGCGTCGCGCTCATAATGCCGCCGCCGATCAGTAACACATCAACGGGTTTTTCATCTTCTGCCAACGCTGACTGGCTGAAAGCAACCACGTTAAGGCAGAGGATCATGGCGAGTATCTTTCTCATGACGTCTGTTTCTCTGAATGTTTAGTTTTAGTTTTGCAGGTGAAAGCTATCCAGATTTCCCCTGGATAAACGAAATCAACAACCCGGTGCGGTGGGAAATAAGCGATTATTTCCACAGAGTATGAAAGGACAATAATGGGGAGTAACGAAAACCGCGGCGAAGAACGACAAATCAACCACACAAATGTTACCGAATACTCATATTATCGAGATTTCGTAAACAATTTAACATTGCCGTTACGTGCATTAAAAATAGTTTAATACTTTAAATAATTACATAAGTTAGTGACGTGACGAAATTACTCAGGCCAGATTCGCCTGCAAAGCCGCAGCATGCGCAGCCAGAGCCGGTGCCGGACTGTGACCAATCAGCATGAAATTGTAACCGGCGTTGCGCCAGTAAACCACGTTCATTCCGCGACGGATTTCACTCTGCTGCGCCGTCGTGTCACGGTGTTCGCTGCGCGTAATACACAGCGCCATCGGGCCGTAGCGCAGATCCAGATAGGTGATTTGCGCGATGTCATAGTCGTCATAATGCAACATGCGGGCATCTTTCAGATCTGCCCCCTGCACTGCCAGCGCCGCCGGGCTCAGCGCGATACCTAAGGTATTTTGCACCCGCGCCAGCTGGATTTTTTGTTGCCCCGCAGAATCATACACATCCGCCAGCGTCTGCGCGGTATACAGCGACATGTAATCCGCCACGCGCGCGCGCCAGTTATCCTCCGATTCAAAAAGCGTCGAATAACGCCCTGCCAGCAGCCCGACGGCCAGAAAGCTTACCGACGCGGCGAGCAGTGCGCGACGACTAAAGCGGCGCGAACCGGCAGCCGGAACATCGGGAATGGCATCCAGCGCGGCTTGTAATTTACCGACCGGCGCTTGCTGTAACATCGCACCGAACGCGTCGTGGAAGGGCAAATTGCTGCGCGACATCTGCGCCAGACGCTGCGCCAGCACGTCATCCTGCGCCAGTTGTGCTTCAAATTTTGCGCGCTGCGGTTCGCTTAACTGGTTATCGAGATAAGCGACCAGGGTTTCATCGGAATAAGGCGCAGACGGGACTTCACGGGTCATTTTTTCTCTCCCTGCTGCGGTTGTGTGGCGGCACCGGCATCTTTTGCCAGCGTCAGCCGTGCGGCCGCCAGACGGCTCATGATGGTGCCGGCGGGCACACTCAGTGTCATTGCCGCCTCCTGATAGGTAAAACCTTCGACGTACACCAGAAACACCGCGTTGCGCTGGGCTTCCGGCAGCCGGTTCACCCGCTGCATCACCTGCGTATGCCAGTGACGTTCTTCAAAAGACAGCGTGTCGGCGGGCGCCTCCGTTTCATCCACATCCGCAAATCCCTGCCCCTGACGAACGTGCTGCGCCCTGAGTTCGTTAACCCATATAGAGTGCAGAATAGAAAAGAGCCAGCGATCCACGCCGGTGCTGTCGGCGACCTGCGCGCAGCGTTCCAGCGCCCGCACGCAGGTGGATTGCACCAGATCGTCTGCCACGTCGTGCTTGCGCGATAACACCATCGCGTAGCGCCACAAACGTGACAGGCACTGGCTCAGTTCAGAACGTAAGTCTGCCGGTGAGATTTATCGTTTCTCCGTGATCAGGATTCCGGGTGGCCGTCGATGGCGGCGCTCAGGTCGCGGTATTCTTCGCAACCGGTACCGCATAAACCTTTGATGGTCGCCAGCTGGGCTTTGGCGAGATCAGGACGCCCTTTAATCATATAAGCCTCGCCGAGATATTCCCGGACTTTGGCGTAATTCGCGTCAATGGCAATCGACTTCTGATAATAGCTGATGCCTTCGTCGGTGCGACCCAGTTTACGGGTGGCGTAGCCGCGATAATTCCAGGCTTCTTTGGTGTTCTGATCTTTGAGCGTATTCAGCACGGTCAGCGCTTCCTGATAACGCCCGGTTTTCGCCAGATGATAGGCGTACTGCGTTTTATCCTGATCGGAAATCATGCTGCCTTTATCCACCATGCAGCTTTTAGTTTTGCTGTCATAGATTTGTCCTTTCGGGCAGTCCGGCGTTTTCTTCGCGTCGGAATCGTCGCCCATCGCATTCGCTGCCGCGCTGAAAAACAGCAGATTGCCAGCCAGACAAGCAACCGACAGCGCCTGTATTACCGTTTTTGTCTTCATGATGATGTCCTGTAGGGGATTAACGGATGATTTACGGGCGGCCTGCGCTGCCCGGTAACATGCGGCGCAGAATGCCGTCGCGGAGAACGTAATGGTGGAACAGTGCCGCCAGCGCATGCACGCCAGCAATGATGATCAGCGCCCAGGCAACGTTGTTGTGCAGCGAGCCAAAAGTTTTCGTCATCACGCTGTCGAAATTGAATACGTCAGGAATGGGGAGTAAACCGAAGAAATAGAACGGCTCAGCCTGCGACCAGCGGAATAAAAATCCCAAAATGATTTGCGCGACCAGCAATAAATAGAGCGCCAGATGCGTCAGGTGCGCGGCGGCTTTCATCAGCGTCGGCATGGCGACCGGTTGCTGTTTGCTGCGACCGGTGCTGACGGTAAACAGGCGCCACAAAAGACGCCCGGTGATAATCGCCGCCAGCAATATCCCGACCGAGATATGCACCGATTGCAGCCCTTTTCGCAGCGGCGTGCCGCGCTCGAGGACTTCCCAGATATGCGCGCTGGCAAACAGGAAGATGACGGCCAGCGCCGTCAGCCAGTGCAGTAAAATAGTCAGCCCGTCATAGCGGCTGCGAAAAACCGGAGATGGCGTTGAAGTTGAGGTTAATCGTTGCATAGAAACAGTGCCCGTCAGTGTTCGATATAAAGGTAAACACCTGAGGACCGGTTTCTATTCGGTATGAGAGAAAATAATTCTCGTCCGATATGTTTTAAATGATAAAAAACGCAGGAGAAAAGATACGTCAGAACGCCCAAAGATAGCCTATATATAAATCAGGGACGCGCAAACAGCGCCCTGCGGCGCACAATTTCCCTTTGGGCCGGTCACAAACCACGTTATTACGCGATAAAGTTTTGTTCTGAGTGGCCGATAATCCGTATTGGGCGCCTTACACGTCAACGGCTGCGCCATAATTTTGCATTTATTTCTTATGAGGTGCGGCAGGTGAGCGAAGTATCTAAAGAGTCGTTTGCGAAGCGGAACACGCTGGCAATCTTGTCCGTTTTGCGTGACTTAAAGAAGAACCAGACGCTGGTTATGGTCAGCCATTCCCGCGGGCAATTTATCAGCAAAATTCTGGACGTCGACGCTGACCACCACCAGTTTTTATTCGATCTCGGCAGCTCAGATTATGAAAATGGTCTGGCAATGGACGCCGATACGCTGAATTTTGTGGCAGAACCGGCAGGCGCAAAGGTCGAATTTTCATGCAATAAAGTTCGTCAGGTGGCATACGAAGGTTTACCCACTTTCACCTGTGATATCCCGCCCGTGTTGTATTCCATTCAGCGTCGTGAGTATTTCCGCGTGAATGTGCCGTGGCTGCCGGATTACCGCTGCAGCGGAAAACTGCCGGATACCTCAGACTTTGCCTATCGCGTGAGGGATATTTCTCTTGGCGGGCTGGGGCTGGAGATTGACGGCATGATGCCGCCGGAAATCAGTTCAGGCGCAGTGCTGAAAGATTCCCTGATCGAACTGGCTGAGCTTGGGAAATTCAAAGTGGATTTGCAGTACATCGGCGCGATGGCGCGTAAATCGGTGAGCAATAAAGGTGAAACTGTCAGCAAACAGCGGCTGAGTTTTAAGTTTCCGAATTTATCGCCCGCGCAGGAACGCGACCTGCAACGGGCAATTTTCGAACTGGAAAAACAGCAACATATGAAAGCAAAACGTTTCCAGCACGATTAAGGTTTAGATAAACATACCGCCTGAAGCCTCGACGCGCTGGGCGGTCATCCAGCCAGCTTCATCGCTCAGCATCATCGCCACCATCCCGCCAATATCATCCGGCAAACCGGCGCGTCCCAGTGCGGTATTGCCGGAGACAATTTTGTTCACTTCCGGATTATCGCGCACCATACCGCCGCTGAAATCCGTTTCGATCGCGCCAGGTGCCAGCACGTTAGCGGTAATGCCACGGGCGCCCAGTTCTTTGGCCTGATAGCGGGTCAGCACTTCAATCGCACCTTTCATGATGGCGTAAGCCGAAGAGCCCGGCAGAGCAAAACGCGCCAGTCCGCTGGAAACATTCAGAATGCGGCCACCGTCTGCCATCAGCGGCAGCAGTTTCTGCGTCAGGAAAAATGGCCCTTTCAGGTGGACGTTCATCATCAGGTCAAACTGTTCTTCAGTGGTATCAGCAAAAGACTCATGCAAACCCACACCGGCATTGTTCACCAGAAAATCAAAAGTGTCGCGCTGCCAGATTTGTAGCAGCTGAGTTTTTACCTGCGCCACAAAAGTGTCAAAGCTGCCGGACGCGCCGGTATCCAGCTTTAACGCCACCGCTTTTCCGCCCTGTGCTTCAACTGATTGCACCACCGCCTGCGCCGCATCCGCCTGGCTGTGGTAAGTCAGAATGATATCAACATTGTTTTTTGCCAGCTTTTCAATGGCATTCTTGCCTAATCCACGGCTTCCGCCGGTCACAATAGCGATTTTACGGTTCATTTTGGGCCTCTTTGGATTTTTGTCACTGATACATCGGTTGAAACATAGCCTATTGGATTACCTGAGTGCGATAAATGGTTCATAATGAGTTTCACTGTCTCAATACCAACAACAATCGGGCAAAATGTGGATAAAATTCAATCAATGCAGGTCTTCGTTCGCGTGGCGGAGCTGAGTAATTTTACCCGTGCAGCAGAAAGTCTCGGTTTGCCAAAAGGCAGTGTCTCGCGCCTCGTCCAGCAACTTGAAACGCGGATGTCGGCACGCCTGCTGCACCGTTCCACGCGCCGCGTGCAGCTGACGCAGGACGGGCAGGTGTTTTATCAGCGCTGTAAAGAGCTGCTGGCCAACATGGAGGAACTGGAGTCGATGTTTCAGTCGAATCCGGCCAGCGTCAGCGGGCGGTTACGGGTTGATATGACCACCGGCATGGCGACCAATCTGGTGCTGCCGCGCCTGGCAGAATTCCTCAACCGTTATCCTGCGCTGGAAATTGAGCTGAGCTGTACCGATCATCGCGTGGACGTGGTGCGCGAAGGGTTCGATTGCGTGATCCGCACCGGCACGCTGAAGGATTCCGGCCTGATTGCCCGCCCGCTCGGGCAGCTCAGCGTGGTGAACTGCGCCAGCCCCGGCTACCTGCGCCGCTACGGTACGCCGGATCATCCTGACCAGCTGGCGCAGCACGCGATGGTACATTACGAACAAATTCTCGGCAGCCATACGTCCGCCTTTGAATATCTCGACGGTAAGCAGGTGAAAACCGTTAAAAGCGGCGGCGCAGTGACGGTCAACAGCACTGAAACTTACGTCTCTGCCTGTCTGGCCGGATTAGGCATTATTCAGGCGCCGTTGCTGGGCGTGCGTGACGCGCTGGCAAGCGGTCAGCTGGTGAGTATTTTGCCGCAGTTCCGTGCCCCGCCAATGCCGGTGACGCTGGTTTATCCGCACCGCCTGAACCTTTCCCGCCGCGTGAAAGTGTTTATGGACTGGCTGACCGACATTACTCAAACGTTCATTGCCTGACCGCTTAAACCGCCGCGACTTAGTCCCGGCGGCTCAGGCGTCTATACTTAAAGCCGGATGCACTTTTAAGGACAACATGGATCAATGCCCATCATTTCTAAACAAGAACCTGATACACAGGAAAAACCCGAGCCGCTGATTAATATCAAAACCGGTAATTCTACGGTGGATAAAAACATCGGCAGATTTTCACGACTGGTAGAACACGTTCAGTCATGGGGCTGGGTCGCCCACCTGCTGCGCGCTACCGAGCGCTTTAATGACCGTCTTGGCAGCCAGTTTGGCGCGGCTATTACCTATTTTTCGTTTCTGTCGCTGATCCCCATCCTGATGGTGTCCTTCGCCGCCGTCGGTTTTGTGCTGGCCTCAAATCCCGATTTGCTGGCGGAACTGATCAATAAAATCGTCAACAGCATCAGCGACCCGAATCTGGCGAACACCCTGAAAAGTACGGTGAATACCGCCATCCAGCAGCGTACCGCCGTGGGGTTATCCGGTTTGCTGATTGCGCTCTATTCCGGTATCAGCTGGATGGGGAATTTGCGCGAGGCGATCCGCGCACAATCGCGCGATGTCTGGGAACGTAATCCGCAGGATCAGGAAAAGATTTACCGCCGCTACATCCGCGACTTTATTTCACTGACCGGGCTGGTGCTGGCGCTGATTATCACGCTGTCGCTGACGTCGATTGCCGGTGCCGCGCAAAAAACCATCGTCGATGCGCTGGGTCTTGGCGGCATTGACTGGCTGCGTCCGGTGATGACCAGCATCACGCTGGTGATTTCCATTGCCGCCAACTATCTGCTGTTCCTGTGGATTTTCTGGATGCTGCCGCGCCACAAGCCACGTAAAAAAGCGCTGCTGCGCGGGACGTTGCTGGCGGCGGTGGGCTTTGAGGTGATCAAATTCGTGATGACCATGACGCTGCCGAAACTGGCGACGTCGCCTTCTGGCGCGGCGTTCGGTTCGGTGATCGGGCTGATGGCTTTCTTCTATTTCTTCGCCCGTCTGACGTTATTTGTGGCGGCGTGGATAGCGACTGCAAAATACAAAGATGATCCGAAAATGCCGGATCACCGTCAGAATGCAGGCAAAAATGAGAAAAACGCCACGGAAAACGACAGTGAATACACGCCGGACAATCTCATCGTGCCAGATGAAATGCATATATCAGCAATTAATTCTGATAATGAGATTAAAAAGCAGTGAATAATGCCAAATCAGGCATTGCACTGCGCTGAAAAGCAGAATAACTGACTGAGAGCCGTACTTTTATTTCGCGGTTTTGCAGTCAGTTACTCTGCCTTTTAACCATTCGCCAAACTTATGAATGGTGAAATCTCGCCCTGATAAAACATTCCCCCGATCCGGCTTTAAACGCCTTTTTTCAGCGCCTCCGCTGCGTTGAAATACCGCCCTGCTCTGCATAAGATGCCTTTTCGATATACATTTATTTACATTAGATCCCTCCCACTCATTACAAATAAGAAACACTTATGCAAGCCACTATCACTCCAGAATTAGAAGCTGACGCCAACCTGGTGAGTCAGAACTCCCGCGGCAAAGTTATCGTGGCATCGCTAATCGGTACGGCCATTGAATTCTTCGACTTTTATATCTACGCCACTGCCGCGGTAATTGTATTCCCGCACATTTTCTTCCCGCAGGGTGATCCGACAGCGGCCACACTTCAGTCGCTCGCCACCTTCGCCATCGCCTTTATTGCACGTCCGATTGGCTCGGCACTGTTCGGTCACTTCGGCGACCGCGTCGGGCGTAAAGTCACCCTTGTGGCATCTTTGCTGACCATGGGCGTGTCCACCGTGGTGATCGGCCTGCTGCCGACCTACGCGACAATTGGCGTCTTCGCACCGTTGCTGCTGGCGCTGGCGCGCTTTGGTCAGGGTCTGGGACTGGGCGGTGAATGGGGCGGCGCAGCGCTGCTGGCCACCGAGAATGCGCCCGCGAAGAAACGTGCCCTGTACGGTTCTTTCCCGCAGCTTGGCGCGCCGATCGGCTTCTTCTTCGCCAACGGCATGTTCCTGCTGCTGTCGTGGCTGCTGACCGATGAACAGTTCATTTCCTGGGGCTGGCGTGTGCCGTTCCTGCTGTCTGCGGTGCTGGTGATTGTCGGCCTGTATGTGCGTGTTTCCCTGCACGAAACGCCGGTGTTCGCCAAAATCGCCAAAGCCGGTAAACAGGTGAAAGTGCCCATCGGTACGCTGTTCACCAAATACAAAAAAGCGACGCTGCTCGGCACGTTCATCATGGTCGCGACTTACACACTGTTCTACATCATGACCGTGTATTCACTGGGTTACGGCACGGCGGCAAAGCCGGTCGGACTGGGCATTCCGCGCAATGAATTTCTGCTGATGCTAATGATTGGCGTGATCGGCTTCGGCGTAATGGTGCCGGTTGCCGGTCAGCTGGCGGATAAGTTTGGCCGTCGCAAAACCATGATTTGCATTACGCTGCTGATGATCGTCTTCGCCCTGTGCTTCCCGACCATTCTGGGTGCCGGTTCACAGGCGCTGGTGATGGTATTCCTGCTGTGCGGATTTATGGTGATGGGACTGACCTTCGGTCCGATGGGCGCACTGCTGCCGGAACTTTTCCCGACAGAAGTTCGTTATACCGGCGCATCCTTCTCCTATAATGTGTCTTCGATACTGGGTGCGTCCGTCGCGCCGTATATCGCCACCTGGCTGGCAACTCATTACGGGTTGTTCTACGTGGGCGTGTATCTGGCCTCGATGGCAACGCTGACACTGATCGCGCTGCTGTTGTCCAAAGAAACCGCCCATCAGTCACTGTAACTGACCCGACACCGTGCCCGGTATGCGCCCGGCACGGTGCCTTCAGCGAAGGTTCCTTATGCGCTTACGACGTTTTATCCTGCCTGTTCTGATCTTGCTTATCGTTATTGCTGCGGCCTTTTGGTATTTCTGGCCTCATACCTCCAATCCCAACGCCCTGTGGAACATCATCAGTAAGAAATGCGTGCCGAATCAGCAAAGTACAGGCAAACCTGAGCCCTGCGCACAGGTCGATGAACCACAAGGATTTGTGGTGCTGAAAGATCTGAACGGCCCGCTGCAATATCTGCTGATGCCCACCGCGCGGATCACCGGTATGGAAAGCCCGGCTTTACTTGAACCGGCAACGCCGAACTTTTTCAGTCAGGCATGGAATGCGCGGCATTTTATGGCGGATAAATACGGTAAACCGATCGATGACAGCAATGTCTCGCTGGCGATTAACTCGCAGTATGGCCGATCGCAGAATCAGCTGCATATCCACATTTCCTGCCTTCTGCCGCAGGTGAAAACCATGCTGAGCAAAGATGGCGCGCAGATGGGATATAACTGGCAAGAGCTGCCGGATAAGCTGCTGGGACATACCTATCTGGCGCGCAAAGTGACACAGGCTGAACTGAATGAAAAAGGCGCTTTCCGGCTTCTGGCCGAAGGCGTGCCGGAAGCGGATAAAAAGATGGGGCATTTCGGCATGGCAATGGTCAGTCTGCCGGGCGGCGATTTTCTGCTGCTCGCCAGTGAGCGTGACTTACTGAAACTCAATAACGCCTCGACCGAGGAGATCCAGGACCACAAATGTGCGGTACTGGATCCGGTGCCTCAGTGATGCAGATTCAGCCAATTAGATAAACAATGCGGGAGAAATCCCGAAGCGGTCGGCAAGCTTTCCGATGTGCTCAACGGTCAGCTTGCGTTCCCCGCGCAGAATGCGGGAAACCAGAGATTTACTGCCGATTTCGTCAGCTAAATCACTTTGCTTCAAACCATATTGATCCATCAAGGTCATGAGAACGGCGATGCCGTCCGGTAATGCTTCCATGTCTGCCCGAAAATTAATGATTTCTGGCAGCGTGTTTTCGTAGGCGGTAATTCTGTTGCTGACAATATCCAGTAAAGGACTGGTCGGGTTATTCATCAGTAAGTACTCAACCAGTTCCAGCGCTTCCTGATAGTCCTGCTCGTTGGGATTTTCTCCCAGCAAAGGTACGGCGCTGACCAACGCCTCAGTCGCTTTAATGGCGTCCTTAATCATTTCTTTTTCCCCCGGTGCTGATCGGTAAACCGATCGTATTCGGCGTGGGTATAAATCCCTTTGACATAAAACTTTTGGCTTTCAAAGAAGATCAGCGCAATCACCCTGACCTCGTTTCTTGCGATGTTGATAACATAATGTTTATCAAGATATTTAAAGTTATCCAGCGATGGGTAAACCTTTCTCAGCGCTGCCGGTGTGGGGAAATTCCCTTTCTCAATCACCTTTCCGAGACTGAGCAATTCCGTTTTATATTGCGGAAATCGCACAGCGGCTTCGGCTAAGGCACGCATTGTAATCAGATGCATTATTCTTCCATAAGTTGACAACCTGGCAACAGCGTAACACTCCGCCGCCAGGTTGCCAATATGGCAACTTGATTAACGATTACTTCTCTTTCATCTGCTGCAATATCGGGCCGCACTGATTTTCTTCATTATCGCTTGGAGAAATCAGGGCGAGTAATGCCGCGGCGGGAGCCACCACTGCACCGAGCGCGACGGCGGCGGCACCACGGGCAATCAGCGGACCCGGTTTCACGCCGGCATCCGGATTTTTGTAAGTACCGCGAACGTACAACGGTGAACGTAAGGTCAGGATACGCACGCCCTTACTTTCCGGGTTGATCGACAAGTCCAGACGCTCGGTCGCCATATTGGTGTTACCGGTGATGTTGATGACCGCGTTCTCGGTATCAAACACAAACAGCCGTGGCGTTACCAGCCCGCTCTTCACGTTGACGTTGGCGGCCGCACAGTTGATGGCCACTTCATCATCGCCAAACAGTTTGCTGACCACGTAGTTACCGACATTTAGCCCAGCCAGTTCCATCAGACCACGACTGATCACGCCGTCGTTGATGAGGATTTTCATGTCGCCGTTGCTGGTGCCCAGAAGCGCCGCAACCGAATTGCCGGTACCGGTCAGCGTGGCGTCACCGTTCAGGTCGCCCAGGCTGCGCTCCATCGACTGCACGCTTGGCAGCAGCTGTTTCAGTTTCAGCTTACGCGCATGAATGTCCGCACGTGCCTGCATTGGCGATTTATCCCCTTCCAGACGGATAGTGGAATTCAGGTTCCCGCCCGCGACGCCGAAGCGCAGCGGATCCAGCAAGATTTCACCGTCCGTCAGTTTCAGATGTGTGCTCAAATCACTCAGCGGCAGAGATTTGCCGTGCTCGATGCGTTTGGCGCTGAACTTCACATCAGCATCCATTACGCGCCAGCTCTTGGTATCAAATTTCTCCACCGGCAGCACTTTATCGGCAGGCTGGCGGGTAGTTTCCCCACGTTTGGCCTTATCTTTGTTGGAATCCGCACCAATCAGTGGCGCGAGATCGGCAAAGCGCAGTTGTTTAGACACCACATCGCCGGTCAGTTTTGGCCGTGGTTTGCTGGCCTGATAGGTCAGGGAACCGTGAATGTCGCTGTCGCCAATTTCACCATTAAAGTTCTGATAACGGTAAATCGCGCCGTTTTTTCCATGCAACGTCGCCGATAAATGCCCGTCAGTGGAATAAGGTGGGGTTTGCGGCAACAACACGCCGGTAAGACCGTACAAATCAGACAGCGTCTGGCCGGAGAATTTCAGGCGTAAATCCAGACCGCCGAGGTTCATCGCATCCTGCAAGGTCCCGGCCACCGCTACCCGCGTGTTTCCTGAACGTACATCGGCCTGTAACGGGAACAGCGCATCGGGGTCTTTCAGCGCCAGCATGCCGCCGATTTTACCGCTACCAGAGAGCGATTCGCCGTTGTATTTACCGTCAACTTTCCAGCCGAAAACGTACGGCGGAGTTTTAGATTTCGACGCGTCTTTTTTATCGCCGACCACTTCGGTAAACGGCAGCGGTTTGCCCAGCGGATCAATAATGGCGCGGAAATCGGCTTTCATTTTCGCGTCTTTATAATCGATTTGTCCGCGGTCAAACACGATGTCATTGAGGGTAAATGACCAGGCGGAAGGCGGCTGAGCCGGGTCTTTGGTGTCGCTGTTGGCAAGATTAAACGTCCAGTTATTTTTGCCATTATCGAGACGTACCAGCGACGCATCCGGCTGTTTCAGCCAGATGCGCGGAATAAGGACTTCTTTATGCAGCAGCGCGAGTGGCGCAATACTGGCGTCCACGCGGGCGAGTTTCACCATCTGCGCGTCTTTTTCGCCAGTTTGCACATCAGAAGGGTTACCGAGCACGATATCTTCAGCATGAATGTGCGGCCACGGCACCCAAGCACGCCAGCCCGCCTCATCTTTCTGCCGCGACCAGTCCACCCCTAAATTGCCGCGAATGGCAAAAGTACGGTTCAGTTCAGCGCTGACCTTTTGATTAATGGTAGGTTTGAGGCGGTTCCAGTCGAAGGTCGCGATGAAAATCACGACAGCGATCAACAGAATCACAATGATGCCCACAACCCAGGAGATCACTTTACCTGTGCGCGTCATAAAGCTGTTCCTTTCAGACAGTTAACGAATCCCAGTGTTTAACCATAGTTGAATTTGTCGCAATTTGCCGGAACCGGCGTGTGAAAAAGAAGAAAAACGAGGCAGGAGATGTAACTTTAAAAGCATTTAAATCAACAGAATAACAATGAATCACACCACCTCTACGCACCGGGCAATTTGAGACTTCGCCTCAGCGGGTAAGGTGTGATCCATTATCCTTTGAAATGTATTGGCAGGTTATCAAGATTGTCGAACGTCGCAGGACGCGCCAGATAATAGCCCTGAGCGGCGAGCGCATCGGAATTACACACCATCGCCCATTCCGAGGCTGTTTCGACCCCTTCAATGATCACGCCTTTGCTGTAGCGGTTCATCAGCGTCACCAGCGTATAAAACAGGCGCGAGCCTTCTTCGCTCTGTCCCAAAAGAATAAACAAATCGCGGGCGATTTTGATGTATTCGTAATGCCAGGTGGTGAAAGAAGAGAAGTTTGCGATCCCCTGACCAAAATCGTCGAGCCATAAACGGTCAGATTGCTCGATTTGCGACAACGGAATACTCAGTGCATGTTCAGCGCTTTCGACCAGTTCAAAACGTACGTAAGGCATCGCGCTGATTTGCGCGCGCAGCGCGGTGTCAGATTGCAGCATTTCCAGCACCTGACCATCGACGTTGATAGAAGCCAGTAATTCATGGTCGATGAACAGACTTTGCCAGCGCTGTAACAGGTCGAGCTGCTCCTGCACGATTTGCAGACGTTTGCCCACGGCTATCGCAACAAAATATTCTTCAGGTGAAATGAATTTGTGCGGATCCGCCGGGTGGAAAACCCCGGTCAGTAATTCAATCCCCAACAGCTTTCCTGTCGTGCGATAAATAGGCTGAAAACGGTACACTCTCTGACACTGACGCCAGTAAGACTGTGCTTTTACGCGTTCAATCGCGGTAAAAGAAGGCGTAATCAGCCCTAACATCATCTTAGTTATCATATTTTTCTGCCGTCATGAATAAGAATCAGATCATCAGGGGACATGCGGCAACATGTGTTGCGTGACGACAATGGCGTCCATGTGAACAGACCGGACTTCAGCGAAGCACGTTGTTTCATGGCGGCAAAGTAGCCCGGTTTCCTGGCTTTCATTAGTAGAGTTATCTATCGGCGTAGCGCGGGGAAACTTTAATCACTCCGCATTTCTCTGCATGATTTGCGCATAAAAAACCCGAAAAGCGGGCTGGAAGTTCCTTTCAGCAGGCTCTACATTGGGATGGATGAAACATTTCACTAACGTCTTATTCACAATCCGGAGAGAGCAATGCCTTACGTCAATATCAAAATCACCCGTGAGGGCGCGACGGCAGAACAGAAGAAAGCCCTGATTGCCGGTGTGACGCAGTTGCTGGTGGATACGCTGGGTAAAAACCCGGCCAGCACTTTCGTCATTATTGATGAGGTCGACACAGATAACTGGGGTCTGGGTGGCCGTCCGGTGACTGAATTGCGCAAGGAAAGTCAGTAACGCCCGCAGGTGGAAGTGCCGCTGCTTCCACTTTTTCTCAGATTTTCCTGCGTTTTTTTACCTCCTGCAGAAAAAAATAAAACCTCGTTTTAATTTATTTGACTGACCGCATTCTTATGAAGAGACTAGAGCGCAATAATGACGATCTTTTCTTTCCTTTCGTTTTAATGCTTCAGACATAGGCCAGGTACAATGACCCGCAAAAACATTGCCGTAATCGGCGAATGCATGATCGAATTATCTCAGAAAGGCGATGCCCTCCACCGCGGTTTTGGTGGCGACACGCTGAATACGTCTGTTTATATTTCCCGTCAGGTTTCCCCTGATGCGCTGAACGTGCATTACGTGACCGCGCTCGGCACCGACAGTTTCAGCAATGAGATGTTGCAGGCGTGGCAGCAGGAAGGCGTGAACACAAATCTGACTCAGCGTCTGGAAAACAAACTGCCTGGCTTGTATGTGATTGAAACCGACGACACCGGCGAGCGCACGTTCTATTACTGGCGCAATGATGCCGCCGCGCGCTACTGGCTCGACAGCCCGCAATCCGAAGAGATTTGTCAGAAGCTGGCAGAATTCGATTATCTGTACCTGAGCGGCATCAGTCTGGCGATCCTTAACGATGAAAGCCGTGACCGTCTGATGACCCTGCTGAAAGCCTGCCGTTCACGCGGTGGCAAAGTCATTTTCGACAACAACTATCGTCCGCGCCTGTGGGCCAGCAAAGAACAGACGCAGGCCGCGTATAACGCAATGCTTTCCTGCACGGATATCGCTTTCCTGACGCTCGACGATGAAGACATGTTGTGGGGTCAGAAGCCGTATGAGGAAGTGATCGCACGCACCCACGCGCTGGGTGTCAGCGAAGTGGTGGTAAAACGCGGAGCCGACAGCTGCATCGTGTCCAGCGCCGAAGGCGAGCAGCACGATGTGCCTGCGGTGAAATTGCCGAAAGAGAAAGTGATCGATACGACCGCCGCAGGGGATTCCTTCAGCGCCGGGTATTTAGCAGTGAGGCTCACCGGCGGAAGCGCGGTGGAAGCGGCAGTGCGCGGGCATGAGACAGCGAGCACCGTGATTCAGCATCGCGGGGCGATCATCCCGATGGAGTTTATGCCGGGGCGGGTATAACGGTTTTCTTTACTCCGGGCGGGCCGAATTGGGCTTTGGTTTTTACTCCTCCCCCTGCGAAGGGGGAGGCTGGGAGGGGGTTTTAATGACTAACTCTTTGCTAAAGCACACTTAAATTTTTTGATGTAGACCTTAATACCCCACCCCAACCCTCCCCTTCGCAGGGGAGGGAGCCGATCGAGATCTTTATTGCGTCGCCGCCGATGCCGCCGGCACATCACCCGCTGCCGGAGCGCTCTCCACCGGTGCCATCACTTTGTCATACACCGCCCGCAGTTCAGCTGCATTCAGTTCAGACTCGCCTTTCGGTTGTGCAATCAGCATGGCGGGTTCGCGGGAAAGCTGCTGTTTCAGCTCCTGATTCAGCACCGGCAACGTCAGCGTGGTAAGGAACTGCTGACGCAATTGCTGGTACTGTTCCGGTGCGATATCCACGACGCCGTTCTGCTGCGAACGCAAACGCTGGCTCATCAGCACATCGGTGTCGGTACGGGCGTAGGTGGCGAAAAGCTTGCTCAGCTGATCGTTCTTTTGCGCAATCAGCGCATCAAATTCAGACTGCGAAATACCTTTATCACGCACCACCAGCAACTCTTCGGACAAACGCTTAAACAGCTCGGCAAGCTTCGCCTGTGAGGCGTCGATACGGATAGCACATTGGGCGCGCTGATACTGCACGTTGCAGTCAAAGCCCAGGGACGGGCCCGGTGTGGTGGCATCTTTCTTATTTTCGAAAGCAGTTTTCAGGGCTTCCTGCAAATGCCAGAACAGCGCCTCACGGGCTAAATCACTGCGCCAGTACGCGGAAAGCGCCTGTGAATCCTGAATCGGCTGCCAGGCGTTATCCCACATTAATGAGAGACGATCCTGAGTCAGATTTTCATCCATCACGCTCATCGATTTGGTCGTGACTTCAGAGAGTGTCGGCAAGGTTTGTGGTGTCTGACGGCTGCCTTTCAGAACAGAGAAAGTCCGGTTGATTTGTTCGCTAAGACCACGACTATCCACATTCCCAACCACAAACAACGTCATCGCATCAGGGGTATACCACTGATGATAAAATCGGGTTAAGGCTTCGATATTGATGGGTTTTGTCGGCAACTGATCAGGACTGTGCCCGACCAGGGTCGAACCGGCCATACGCGCGCGCCACCAGGCGTCCTGCGTATTTTGTGGTAAAGAGCCCACCGGATCCTGAGATTCCTGACGCGCGGCACTCACCAGCTCAGGCGTCACAGAGATTTTACCGGCGGTATTCGCCAGCCAGTTCAGCGCATCCTTCATCAGATCAGGACGGTTATTTGGCAGACTCAGATTATAAACAGTGAAGTCATAAGAACTGACAGCCGGCGGCAGCGGGCGCTGCGGATTGATACCTTGCTGCCATAAAGACTGTAACTGAGACGTGCTGAATCCTTCGCTGTGCATCAGTGCCAGACGCGGAAGGAAATGGGCATAGCCCGATTGCTGGGCAGATTCTGCCAGCGAGCCGGTGCGAACCACCAGGCGTAATTCGATACGATCACTCGGGCGTTGCGGCGTCGTCAGCAACTGCCAGGTAAATCCATTGTCCAGCTTCCCCTGCTGCCAGGCAGGATCAGGTTGTAATGCTTCAGCTTGCACATGACTTGCGGCTGCTGCCAGCAACAATCCACCAATGAGTAAACGGATTTTGGTGCCCTGCATGTGAACCCCTACGTAATGACAATCTAATTTTAAATTTGCTGTCCTGCCGGTGTCAGTTGACTCGCCCACAGGAACTGAATGCGTAAGTTTAAGGACGAAAAATACAGTCCTTCGTTAGACCGCGCTTTTCCTGCAAAGTCGCGCAGCCGCCAAAAATATTCTGGGAATAATAGCCGGAGGTGGCGTTCTGGAGACATATTATGAAGATAATCCACCGGTTACATCAAGCAACCGGTGGATATTAGGGGAATTTGAGGCTAAATAAATACGTTTTTATAAACGTTTAACGCTATTTTCTTCCATCATCAGGCCATCATTCAAAAACCTGAAGCAGACTTCTCAGCCTCTGTCAGACCTTTCTGGCCATTCAATGTCGCTTTCAATTGCCCTTCATCGAGCTGATCACACCATTTTGCCACCACGATAGTCGCTACGCCGTTACCCACCAGATTGGTGAGCGCACGCGCTTCAGACATAAAGCGGTCAATGCCCAGAATCAGCGCCAGCCCTGCCACCGGTAAGTGCCCTACCGCCGACAATGTTGCCGCCAGTACGATGAAGCCACTGCCGGTCACGCCCGCCGCGCCTTTTGAAGACAACAGCAGTACCACAATCAGGGTGATCTGATGCCAGATATCCATATGGGTATTGGTGGCCTGAGCGATAAAGACCGCCGCCATGGTCAGATAAATCGAGGTGCCGTCCAGATTGAAGGAATAACCCGTCGGGATAACCAGGCCGACCACGGATTTTTTGCAGCCCAGACGCTCCATTTTATCCAGCATACGCGGAAGTGCGGATTCAGAAGACGAGGTGCCGAGAACGATCAGCAATTCTTCTTTAATGTAATTCACAAATTTGAAGATGCTGAAACCGGTGAAGCGTGCGATAAGCCCGAGCACCACCACCACGAACAGAATACAGGTCAGGTAGAAGCACAGGATCAGCTGACCGAGCTGGACCAGAGAACCGACACCGTATTTACCGATAGTGAACGCCATCGCCCCGAAAGCACCCAAAGGTGCCAGGCGCATGATCATGTTGATGATGCCGAAAATGACCCCTGAGAAGCTTTCAATCACATTGAAAATCAGCTGACCTTTGTGACCCATGCGATGCAGCGCAAATCCAAACAGCACCGCAAACAGCAGCACCTGCAGAATGTTACCGCTGGCGAACGCACCAATCACGCTTGATGGGATCACATCGAGCAGGAAAGGAATGATGCCCTGACTTTGTGCCTGCTCGGCGTAAACCGCGACGGCTTTGGCGTCCAGCGCTGCCGGATCGACGTTCATCCCGGCACCCGGTTGCACGATGTTGACGATCACCAGCCCGATAATCAGTGCCAGAGTACTCACAATTTCAAAATAGAGCAGCGCGATGGCGCCGGTGCGCCCCACCGCTTTCATGCTTTCCATGCCTGCGATGCCGGTGACGACGGTACAGAAGATAACAGGCGCAATGATCATCTTGATTAACTTAACAAAACCATCACCTAACGGTTTCATTTGCGCGCCGATGTCCGGATAGAAATGCCCCAGCAGCACGCCCACAGTAATTGCTAAAAGAACCTGAAAATACAGACTCTTGAAGAGTGATTTTTTCATGAATACCCATCCTGAAGTGAGTGCATCGCCCTTGGTTTTTTAAGGTCAAAGATAATGAGGCGAGTGCATTGAAGTAACATCAACACAACATGATGGAAATATTTCGTTTCTCTGCGCAATGACGACTCATGAAAAACCAGAGCGGAAACCATTCAGCTCAGATTTAAGTAAGTAAAGAAATCAAAGAGAGTCAGAAAAAGTGCCGGCAGGAAGGGGTTTCCTGCCCTTCAGAGCGTTCAGGAAGGCTGGCAGAATTTGCGTTCAAATTCTTTTTTGGAAAGCGGCGGGGAGAATAAATACCCCTGTCCGAGGTGAATATTTTCGTTCAGCAGCCACAAACGCTGCTCCTCGGTTTCAACCCCTTCGGCGACCAGCTGGATATTCATTGCACGTCCAATGGACGCCACAATGTTCACCATCACTTCGTCCTCAGGCAACACGCTGACAAAGCTGCGGTCGATTTTGATGACATCAATCGGCAGCGAACGCAGGCGGTTGAGATATTCAAGACCTGAATAGCCCAGGCCAAAATCATCCAGTTCAATCGATACGCCTGCTGCGCGTAATTCACTCAGCAGCACCAGTGCGCGATCTAAATCTTCAATCCGCGCCGTTTCCGTAATTTCCAGAACCAGTTGCCCCGGATTGATTTTGTAACGGCTCAGGAGGCTGCGCAGTTCCGGCAGGAAATTACGCTGCTGCACCTGCACGCCGGAAAGGTTGACCGACAAGGGCAATGTAATGCCGCGCTGCTGCCAGTCCGCCAGGATCTGGCAACCGAGTTCGAGAATCTTGTAACCCAGCAGGCTCATCACACCAATTTCTTCGGCCAGCACGATGAAATCACTTTCCAGCCCGTAACTGCCGTCGGGCATTTTACGCCGCAGCAAGGCTTCCGCGCCGACCACTGCGCCGGTTTTCATATTCATCTGCGGCTGGATAAACAGCGTGAAATCGCTTTGCTCCATGGCGTGCAGAATATCGTTTTCCTGCAATAAGCGTTTCTGAATCTTTTCGGTCAGCTCAGGCTCGAAGAACAGGATCTGATTCTTACCCTGCTGATAAGCGGACAATCTGGCGGCACGCGCGTTAGACATCATCTGCTGCGCCGTCACCGGGAATTCGCCTGTGTGCTGGACGATACCGATACTGCCCGTCGGATGCAGCGACATATTGCCGGCATCACTTTCCTGTGGCGCATTGATGCGCTCCATGATTTGTCGTGCCAGACGCATCGCCATAAAGGGACGCGCAATGTCTCCCGCCAGCAGGGCAAATTCGTTGTAACTCAGACGCGCCATCAGACAGTTTTCCGGCAGCACATCCATAATGGAAGATATCAGCGGGCAATCGACATGGCCGTCATCACGCAGGCTTTCGATGCCGATCAGCAGCAGGTGGAAACCTTTCTCAGGCTCCGCTGAACTGAGCCGCTGTTGCAGGCGCTGAATGAATTGTTCTTCATTATTCAGGCTGCTTCCGGAACACAGCGACACGTCATCACTCTTTTGCGGTAACTTTTCCCGTTGTTGCTGATTGCGGTTGTAGCTGCGCACCAGCATGCCGATTTCGTCGTCTTCATGGCGCTGCGGCAGCGTCAGCTGGTGAGAAGGCACTTCGCTTTCCGGCAGGGATTCCAGCTCGCGGGCAATCGTACGCAGCGGTTTAACGATCAGGCGGTTGACAATCCAGCTCACGGAAATTGTCAGGATCAGCGCCAGCAGCAGATAAGTGGTCAGCATGGTCGACAGCGCGCTGATAATGAACTGATACATACGGTAGGAATCAGCCTGGAGCACCAGAAATGCCAGCGGCTTGGGCGATTTTGGGCTGGCAGCAGCAGAATAGAGAGGAACTGAAATGGTCACCGGTAAATTAAAACCGCGGGTAACCCATTGCGGCACCGGGCGGCCAGGTGGGAAATGCGTATGCAGCGCCGCGATTTGGTTCGGCATCACCACATCGGCACGGCTCAGAATGCCCACCGGTTGCAGCGTGTTAAGGATATCCTGCGTTTCTGACAGATCGACATCCAGTACGGCCTGCGACAGGGGCTCACGGACAGAATGTGCAATATTTTCAAGTTGCTGGGCGTAATCATCCCTCCGCTGCTGTACAAAGTGAAACAGCTGGATGACGATAAAGATACAGATAGTGAACGCAGCGATGCCTGAAACCGCTGCCATCTGTTTGATCGTTAATGAACGCCTGACCCGCAACTTTATTCTCCATTAACCGCAGACACGTTTTGACCCGCTCACCTTAACAGGAACGGTACTTCTGCGCAGTATACCTTATAACGCGTTTTTACGAGGTCTGAGTCAATATTTTGGCTATAAAAAACAACATGTTTGCCAAAAAATTTCTAAACTAATTATCCGTTAAGATAATTAACTTACGAAAAACATACATTACGAAGCATAACCGGATACCCCCGCAGCCAGAACATCCAGGGTTCAGCAACACTGATGAAGTTTATGCGCTATACATCACAATAAAGACAAGCTTTTCAACTAACTTAAGACAAACAAGCAGTAAAATAACACCAAAAACCTTTTCGAGACAGCCAGTTATGTCACCCTCGTTTTTATGCGGGAAATTCCTATTTTTTGTAAAAACTGCTCTATGCTGTAAAAGAACTGATATATTAAGACGAGTCTCATTCCCACTAAAAACTTTAAAAAAATTAAACTTTTCACACTCTTTGTTAACGACCATTCACGGTCGTTTTGACGTCCAGAAAACACCGATATATATAATCCTACCGGGCGGGATTTATGAATAAATATGACGATATTAAACGTTTTATGGATAAGACGAAGTTGGAAAAGCTTGATTATAAAGAGCTTAATGAAAAATCAACGGGTGAATCCATTACCGGTTCAATGAATCAGTGGACGTTAATTAAACAAGTTTCCGCCAGTGAAGATCCTGCCGGTCCTCTCGATAATGGCCGTTCGACGCAACCCACCCCTCAGTCTATTTCTGCGGATGAATTTTCGCTATCTGCCGCCCGGCCTGTGAATGAACACCAGGATAACCGCCAGATAACGCAACCCCCCGTTGCACACGCGCCAATGTCTTCTGAAGTGGCTCCTCCGGCTGCCGGATTTGGCTTGAGGGATGCGCTGCGTGAAACGCTGCCTCCTGCTGCTGCAACACCTGCGCCAGCAGCGGTTCAGTCCGCACAGCATCAGCCTGTTCATCCGGCACCAACATTGCACGCACAGTCTGTTATTCCTGACAGCGGGTCGGGTTTACTCGATTCACTGCGTAAAGCCATGCCTGAAGCGCCAAAACCACCCGCACCGAATCCGGTTCAACCCGCGCAGGGGCTTCAGCCAGTTCAACAACCCGCAGCGACGGTGTATCACCAGCCGCCGGTACAACCTTCAGCGCCCGCTTACAGCCCTGCGCCTGTGCGCAGCACAGCGCCAGTGGTGTCCGCGTCCCCGGCGTCAGCTGATGCTAACCAGCGCTTTAAACAGATGTTTAAACAGCGGGCTCCGCAGCCTGCCAGCGCTTATTTACATCGCGACACCCCGCTTCAACCCTTGTTAGAGATGATTGCCTCATGCCGTTAGTTTGCGTTTGTTCACCGAAAGGTGGGGTAGGAAAAACCACGGTGGCCTCCAACCTGGCCTATTCGCTCGCCCGCAGTGGCAGCAAAGTGCTGGTTATTGATTTTGATGTGCAGAACGCCCTTCGCCTTCATTTCGGTGTGCCTATTTCCGATACCCGCGGCTTTGTGGCAGGTTCGGGTAACGAATCCGACTGGAGCCAGTTTATTCTCAAGGCGGGTTCAAATACGTTTGTATTACCTTATGGCGAAGTCAACGAAGACCAGCGTCTTGAATTTGAGCACCAGCTGGCCACCGATCCGCATTTTTTACAGCGCGGATTAAATACCGTCCTGAATTATCCGGGTTTAATTATTATTGCTGATTTCCCTCCGGGTCCAAGTCCGGCATTAAAAGCGGTTCAGGCTATTGCGGATTTACATATTGTGGTCATGCTTGCCGATACCGCGTCATTATCTTTATTGCCGTTAATGGAAAAGAATAAATTAATTGGCACCCCGCTTAATAATAAGAAGGGTGAATATTACGTCGTCAATCAAAGTGACACCCGTCGTACATTAAGTCGCGATGTCACACAATTTTTCGAACAGCGTTTAAATGAAAGATTATTGGGCACAATCCACAGGGATGAATGCGTGCCAGAGGCGAATGCCTCGCAGCGCTCTATTATTGATTTTAGTCCGGTATCCGCTTCGGCATTTGATATTGAACTGATCAGCAAAAAAGTCGCCGCCATCTTAGGGATTAAAGTCGGTGATGGTGAATTACACGCCGCGCCTAAATCTGGCAGTTATTAACTATCACTGATAACAGCGACCCCAAAGCGATGAATAAATTCCTGTTTTCCCTGCTTGTTCTTCTGCTGCTGCCGGTGGCAGCAGTCATCATCATCACGCCGATGGACAGCCAGAAGCAGTACATTTTTGGCCTGATCAGCATCGGGCTATTATTCCTGCTCGGCATCAGTAAAAGCCGCCGCATTAGTGTGGTCATGGTGATCATGTCTATCATCATGTCGACGCGTTATATTTACTGGCGCGCCACAGAAACACTGCATTTTAATTCCACAATTGAAGCTATTTTAGGGATCGGTTTATTCCTTGCAGAACTGTATGTCTGGCTGATTTTATTGCTGGGTTATCTGCAAACCACCTGGCCATTAAAACGCACCATCGAACCTTTGCCGGATGACATCAGTTTATGGCCAACCGTCGACGTGTATATTCCTTCGTATAACGAAAGTCTCGACGTGGTTCGCGATACCGTTCTGGCGGCGCAGTGCATCGATTATCCGAAAGATAAAATCAAAATTTACGTGCTGGATGACGGTAAGCGTGACGAATTTGCGGTGTTCTCAGCGGACGCCGGCGTGGGATATATCACCCGTAATGATAACTCCCACGCCAAAGCCGGTAACCTTAACCATGCGATGAAACTCACTAAGGGCGAGTTGATTTGCGTGTTCGACTGCGACCACGTGGCGACCCGCGCATTTTTACAGGCCACCGTCGGCAGCTTCCTGAAAGATCCGCGTCTGGCGCTGATCCAGACGCCTCACTATTTCTATTCGCCCGACCCGTTCGAACGAAATCTTTCTGCTGGCCGCACCATGCCCAACGAAGGTGCGCTGTTCTACGGTCCGGTTCAGCAGGGTAATGACAACTGGAACGCGACGTTCTTCTGCGGCTCCTGTGCGGTTATCCGCCGCGTGGCGCTGGAAGAAGTCGGCGGCTTTGCCGTTGAAACCGTCACCGAAGATGCCCACTCCGCGCTGAAAATGCAGCGTCGTGGCTGGAATACCGCGTTTCTGGATATCCCGCTGGCCGCCGGTCTGGCGACAGAGCGTCTCGGCCTGCACGTTATTCAGCGTACACGCTGGGCGCGCGGCATGACGCAGATTTTCCGCGTCGATAATCCGCTGCTTGGCCGTGGTCTGAAATGGCAGCAACGTCTGTGCTACCTGAACGCCATGCTGCACTTCCAGTTTGGCCTGCCGCGCGTGGTCTTCCTGACCGCTCCGCTGGCGTTCCTGCTGTTTAATCTGAACATCATTTCCTCGTCCGCCAGCCTGATTTTCGCATACGCGCTGCCGCACCTGGTGATGTCGCTGTACATCAACTCCCGCATGAATGGCCGTTTCCGTTACACCTTCTGGGGTGAAATTTATGAAACCGTCATGGCGTTCCACCTGATCCTGCCAACGATTGTGACCCTGCTCGCGCCAAAACGCGGCAAGTTCAACGTGACGGACAAAGGCGGTTTGCTCGACGTCGGCTTCTTTGACTTCAACATTGTGAAGCCGCATCTGATTGTCGCGATCCTGATGTTTATCGGTATCGGTTACGGAATAGTGCGCGCCATCTTCCACGATTACTTTGCCATTGATCCCAGCGTTATCGCGCTCAATGTGGCATGGGGCAGCTTCAGCGTGCTGATCCTGCTGGCGGCAATTGCAGTGGCGAAAGAGACGCGTCAGGTGCGTAAAACCATCCGTGTTGATGTGGCGATCCCGGCGATTATTCATTACGCCAACGGGATTTCACTGCGCACCACTACGATCGATATGTCGATGGGTGGCGTGCAGCTGGTGACGCCGGATGTGCGTTATCTCGAAGAAGAAATTGAAGAAGTGGAAATCCAGCTGTCATCCGGCGCCGAGAGCTTCCCGGTCAGCCAGGTCAGCGGCAACAAAGAGCGCATTCGTCTGCAATTTGAAAACCTGCCACTCTCAAAACGCCGTGAACTGGTGCGCGTGGTGTTATGCCGTGCCGACGCCTGGATTGGGGAAGAATACCCGCAGGATAACCCGTTCAAATCACTGCTCAGCATCATCCGTTGCGTGTTCGAATTGTTCTACAACACGTGGAAAGAACGCCGTGCTAAAGATAAACCCGCTGACGCCGCCAGCAAGAGTGAAGCAGCATGAACCGACTACCTGAACCGACCGTAAAGCGCCGTTTCTCTGCTGTGCCGGGGGCGTCCCTGCTCAGGAAAATCACTACCGGCCTGTTGCTGACGTTCAGCAGCCTGCCGTTCACGCAGGCGGAAGAAACGCCAGCTCCGGCGGTGGATCCTGCCACCAGTTTGCCCGCTGCGCCATCGTGGCTGCCGCCGGTCACACCAATGCCGGAAGACAACACAACGCCCGCCAGCAATGCGGCACCGGCAGATTCTGCTCCGGCTGCTGACGCCCCGCAGGCCGATACCACGCCGGTGAATAACAGCAGCTCACTGTCTGCGCCTGTGGCTCCGGTTACCGATCCGGCCGCCACGCCGGCACCGGTGATCCCGCTGGTACAGCCGGTGACCAGTAATATTACCGTGGCAGAAATGGGACAGCCAAACGGTCTGACGCTCAGCGGCGGCCAGTTACAGTCGGGTATTCTCTTCACGCTGCCTGCGGATGAAGTGGTGACCAACGCGCATCTTTCGCTGGCGCTGAAAATTTCTCCGGCGCTGATTGCCCGCGATACCACACTCGAACTGATGCTCAACGGTCAGCCGCTGGGTAATCTGCCACTGAATCAAAGCAGTAACGGCGGCGATGTTTACGATCTGGATATCCCGTCTGCGATGGTGGTGTCCAGCAATAACCTGAGCTTCCGCGTGCATGACAGCAACACCATGACCTGCGAGAAAGATCAGTCGGATAAATACTGGGTCACGATTTTGCCAACCACCAGCATTGGTCTGGAAGGTCAGCAGCTCAATATCGGCCGCAATCTGGGTAACTTCCCGCGTCCGTTCTTTGATCGCCTGCAAATGCAGGAGTCCAAAATCACCATGGGCTTCACGTCGTCAATGAAACCCGGAGATGTCAGCGCAGCGGCGATGGTCTCTTCTTATCTCGGCATGTTGTCCGATTATCGCAGCGTCGATTTCCCGGTCATCCTGAACGATTTGCCGGATCAGAACGGCATACTGTTCGGCAAGCCTGGGGATAAAATCGGTTCGCTGACCTTGCCGGCGAGCAACGGCGCATCGATTCAGATCATCGATAACCCGATTAATCCGGTCTACAAGCTGCTGCTGGTTCTGGGCAATGACGACAACGAACTGCGTCAGGCCGCGTATCGCCTGATCAGCGGCGGTATGCCGAATAGCGTCGATCATCTGGATGTCGCGCAGCAAACCATTCCTGCCAGCAAACCGTATGACGCCCCGCGCTGGATTGATACGTCACGGCCGGTCACGCTGGGTGAACTGGCGGGTAAAGATCAGGATTCACTGATTTCCAACGGAATTTATCACGACGGTATTCAGGTGGCATTCCGCGCTGCGCCGGACTTGTTCATGTGGGATGGTCACAATATTCCGGTGCGCATTGATTACCGCTTCCCGACCGAAAACTGGATTGATGAAGACAGCTCGAGGCTGAATGTCTCCATCAACAGCAATTATCTGCGCAGCCTGACGGTGAACAAAGTCGGTCTGATCGAGAACCTCTGGCGTCGTCTGGGCGGTGACAGCCGTCAGGAACGCTACACCATTCAGCTCGCGCCGTACCTGATTTACGGCGATAACCAGCTGCAATTTTATTTCGACATTAAGCCGAAAAAAGATGCGCCGTGCAGCATTCTGACCAGCGATAACATCAAGAGCCGTATCGACCCGAAATCCTTCATCGATCTGAGCGGAAGCTATCACTTCGCCCAGTTGCCGAACCTGTCGTATTTCGTCGGTGCGTCTTATCCGTATTCCAAACTGGCTGATTTCTCCGACACAATGATGCTGTTGCCGCAAACGCCGACGGCGGATGAAATCCATACCCTGCTGAATCTCGCCTCACGCGCCGGTAAAGCCACCGGTGTACCGGTGAATCACGTTCAGGTGGCCTTTGGTCTGAAGGGCGACGAACAGAATAACCCGCTGTTTGACCGCGATATTCTGGCCGTCACTACGCTTGGCGATACGCCGTTTAATCAGCAGTTGCTGGCTGACTCACCGTTTAGCATCAATGCCGGTGCGATGGGCGTAAAAACGCCAACCGAAGTCCAGCGTCTCGTGGCCTGGCTGACCGGTGACTGGTACCGCCAGCCGGTGGATGCCGACCGGTATCTGTCCTCGACCGGCGCATGGCGCGGCTTCGTCAGTTACCGCTCGCGCTGGTCTAACGATCACGTGGTGGTGGTCGCTACCGGTACAGACGATCAGCAGTTGCTGAAAATCCATAACGATCTGAAATCGCCAAAAATTAACGCCAACGTGCGCGGTGATCTGGCGATCATTACTGATGAAAATGGCATCCGCAGTTTCTCCGTTGGCCAGCAATTCCCGACCGGACAAATGCCGTGGTACATGATGGTGCTCTGGTACGCCAGCACACATATCGTGATCCTGTCGCTGATCGCCACCCTGGTTTCGCTGGTGATTGGCCTGAGCCTGTTCGTGGTCCTGCGTCGTCATGCGGCTAAACGTCTGGGTCAGAAATGAAAAGCATCGGCTGTATAACAAAAACAATCAAAGTCGCCTGTGTTTCAGGCGACTCTCTGGCGATTACCGGAGCTGGAAAATGAAAAAACATAAACTGTCCCTGGCGGTGATCAGGGCTATTTATCTGGTAGGGATCGCCGGAGTCGCGAGTTTTAGCGCCGCTACATTTGCAGCGGACACCACCAATCCGGCCATGAAAGCCCTGTTTGATCAGGCCGCTTACTGGCACGAGCGCGCGCATGATGATCTGGCTAAAGACGCCTTGCAGAAAGTGCTGCTGGTGGAGCCGGACAATGCGCAGGCGATGTATCTGATGTCGCTGTATTCCATGCAAAGTGGCGATAAAACGTCGGCTAATCAGTGGCGTGAAAAACTGTCTGCCGTCTCGCCGGACGATCCACGTCTGGCGTCGCTGAACAGCGCCAAAGCGATGCAGTCGATTCCCCCCGCTCAGCTGGCTTCTGCCCGGCAGATGGCAGCACAAGGGAACGTCAGCGGCGCATTATCGGCGTACCGCACCATTTTTAACGGTAACCAGCCGCTCGACAGTCTGGCAACCGAATATTATCTGACCATGGCAGGCGATAAATCGCTCCAGCCGCAGGCCATTGCCGGATTACAACAGCGCATCGCCTCCCGTCCGGACGATACGCAGGCACGTCTCGGTCTGGGCAAAGTGCTGACTTATCAGGAATCCACCCGTCGCGACGGCATTAAACTGCTGAGCACCATGGCCGGTTCCAGCACCGAAGCCGACCGCTCATTACGTCAGGCGCTGCTGTGGATGGCACCGCAGGAAGGTGACCGTGATTTGTATCAGGGTTATCAGGCGCGTCATCCAAATGACACCGGCGTGATGGCCTATTTCCAGAAAAACATTGGCGGCGCAGCGAAAGGTCAGGGCTTTACTGCGCTGAACAGCGGCGACGTCACCAGCGCTAAATCCAAATTCGAAAGCGTACTGGCCGATAACCCGAACGACGCCGATGCACTGGCCGGTCTGGGGTATATCGCCCAGCGCAGCGGCAATTTTGAAGAAGCGTCGCAATATCTGAGCAAAGCCGCCGCGCAGGGCGGTCCGAACAGCGCGCAACTGAGCAATCAGGCGCAGGATTCGGCGTTTTATGCGCAATTAGCTAAAGCCAAAGACGCTGCGGGTTCCGGCAGTTACGACGCTGCGCTGGCGGCGGTCACTCCGCTGACGCAGGTGGGTGGCGAGAAAGGCCAGTCTGCCAGTTTGTTACGTGCGGATATTCTGCGCCGCAAAGGGGATCTTCCCGGCGCTGAGCAGCAATACAGCGCGCTGGGCGATAACGCCGATGCCCGCGCCGGATTGTATTATGTGCTGCGTCAGCAAAACAAAACCGCCGAAGCTAATCAGGTTCTGAAAACTCTGCCAGCCGGACTACAGGCCAAGATGAACCCGCCGGCCGTGGCGGATGTCATCGAGCCAATGCGTCGTCAGGCCGCGCAGGCGGTGGCGAATAACGATCCGCAGCGCGCACTGAATATTCTGCAGCAGGCGCAGGAACGTCAGCCGTCGAACGTGTGGGTAAAACTGGATATGGCACGCATCCTGCAATCGCAAGGCCAGACCGCGCAGGCGCAGGCCATTATGGCGCCGTCTTCACGTCCGGGCGCGTCTTCCGCTGATTTGTACGCCGCGGCACTTTTTGCTTCCGAAACCAAAAACTGGTCCACCGCCAACGCCCTGCTCTCGCGCATTCCGCGCAGCAGTCAGAATCAGGGTATGCGTGAGCTGGCGCAGCGCGCCAACTACTATGCGCAGATGGCGGATGCCGAAAATTATCTGCAACAGGGCAATACTGCGGCAGCCTCGAATACGCTGCGCGCACTGGCACAAAATCCACCGAGCGCACCGGCGGATGTCGGTTCGCTGGCGAAAAATCTGGCGGCAGCGGGACAGCTTCCGCTGGCGGTGCAGCTGGTGCGCCAGAATATGCGTCAGGGTGTTAAGGGTAATGCCGGTGATTATGCCGATCAGGTGACCGTGCTCAATCAGGCCGGTCTGAGCAATGAGGCGCAAGCCTTCCTGCAAAATCCGCAGATTCAGTCCGGCACGTCACCGACCGCGCTGGCAAATCTGCGTAACGGCTTTGTCATCAATCAGGCTGACCAGCTGCGCGAGCAAGGTCAGTATGCTGCGGCTTACGACAAACTGGTCGTCGCGCTGCAGGCCGATCCGCAAAACCGCGACCTGATGCTGGCGATGGCACGTCTGTATCAGTCAGGCAAACTCAATAAACAGGCGGGTCAGGTTTATAACTATCTGATGAGCAACGACACGCCGACGCAGGATGCCCGCGTGGGTGCGATTAACGTGGCGCTGGGCGAAGGCGATAACCAGCGGGCGAAAACCCTGACGGAAGGCCTGACCGGGCCGCGTACGCCAGATCGTCTGCTGTTAGAAGCACGGGTTGCCGAAGCACAGGGCGATCATCAGCAGGCCCTGGCGTTACTGCGTTCCGCCAAAGGCAAGATGATCGGACTGGAAGGTGCAGACAGTCCGGCACAGGTCGCCGGATTGCAGATCAGCGACAACCCGTTCATCAACCGCTCAACGCGCACGTCGGCCTCACGTCCGGCAACGCAATCCTCTTACGGCACCGTGTTGCCGTGGCAGGTGTCTGATCAGGTTTCCACGCCGGGCAATATTCCGGCAGCCACCGCACAACCGACGGCAGTGGCGCAACGTAATGCAACCGAAAAACAGATCGACGACATGCTCGACGATTTGCAGGGCAAAACCGCGACCTGGGCGCAGGGCGACATGTCGATTCGTGGTCGTGACGGCGAAAGCGGTCTCAGCCAGCTGACCGAAGCCAAAGCGCCGATGACCTTTGCCTTCGTGCCGTTTGATACGTCACGTCTGAGTATCGGCGTCACACCGGTTTCTCTCAGCGCAGGCAGCCCTTCCGGCACCGGCAATGCACGTTTCGGTCAGGGCGCACTGGCAGCAGCGCAGTCGGCGCAGAAAGATGTGGCCGCCGCAGCCGCAGCGGCCGGTCTGGATATCGCCAACTACAGCACCTTTGCCAAATTGCAGGCGGCCGCTGCGGCGAACTCCAGCACCAACTGTACTTCCGCCAATGCCACGTCCGATCAGTGCGTCGCGTACAACACCATTACCGGTACGGATCCGACGACGTATGCCGCGCCATCCGCCGGAAATCAGAGTGCAACCGGCGTGGAAGTGAACGCCGCACTGACCGGTGACAGCTACAAAGCCGATATCGGCAGCACGCCGCTCGGGCAGGATCTGAACTCGCTGGTCGGTGGTGTGCAATGGGCACCGAAACTGACCGACTTCACCACCCTGCGCGTGACCGCTGAACGTCGTGCCGTCACCGACAGTATTCTGTCTTACGTCGGGACCAAAGATAATTACAGCGGCAAGGAATGGGGTCAGGTCACCAAAAACGGCGGCAGCATTAATCTGTCCTACGACGATGGCGACGCCGGTTTCTATGCCGAAGGCGGTTACTACAGTTATCTGGGTAATAACGTGAAGAGCAACACATCGGTGAACGCCAATGCCGGTTTGTATGTCCGCCCTTACCGTTATGACGATCGCGAGCTGAAAACCGGTATCAACGTCGGTTACATGAACTTCGACAAAAACCTCAGCTACTACTCTTATGGTCAGGGTGGTTACTTCAGCCCGCAAAACTATGTCAGCGTCTCCTTCCCGGTGGAATACACCCAGAAGTATGACGACTGGGATCTGAAACTGTCCGGTGCTGTGGGTTATCAGTCTTACTCTCAGGATAAGAGCGCTTACTTCCCGAATAATCCGGAACTGCAGAAACAGCTGGAAGATCTGGTGGCAGAAGGTTACGGCACCGAAGCCTATTACGGCGGTAAAACGCAGAACGGCATCGGCTGGAATGCGGGCGTGGGCGGCAATTATCATCTGAACAAAAGCATGCAGATTGGCGGACAGGTTGGCTACGATACTTTCGGTGACTACAACGAAAGCACAGCGCAGGTCTACTTCCGTTACCTGATGGGTCAAAATTAATCGCGGTGAAATAAAACCATGCAAGAAAATAACTATACTCAGGTCGCGCAGGAATATTACCGCCAGCGCCATACCACACCGGGCTGGCAAAGCCTGGTGCAGGTGCTATTTTCAGGTATTCTGGCCTCCGCCGATGATGAGGATGGCCGTCGTTTTCTTACGCTGATGGGCAATAATCTGGCGCGTCAGCATCCGCTTCCCGCCTCTGCGACACTGGGCGAGCTGGAAGACAATATCAATCACATTCTCAGCCGGTTCGACTGGGGGGTGGTGAAACTGGAAGCCACTCAGCAACAGCTGGCGCTGGTCCACATTGCCTGGCCGGTTTCACCGCAGGGTCAGGATGACGAGCTTTGGCGCATCGCGCTGATCTCGCTGTTTGAAGGTCTTTATGCGGAGTGGTTGTTGTCACAGGGCGGACAGCCTTATGTTCCGCTGCGCTGGCAGGAAAGCACACCGGAAGGCGCATTCGTTTTCCGTTATCAAAATGGTTTGTAAGGGATCCCTATGTTGTTATTTCGACGCTACAGTCTTGTGCTGTGGTTCGGCGTTATTTTCGCGTTTTTCAGCTCTGCCGTAATGGCTCAGGACTCTGGCTGGTCAGCGTATAAAAGCCGTTTTCTGATGCCGGACGGGCGCATCATTGATACCGCCAATAAAAACGTCAGTCACACCGAAGGCCAGGGATTCAGCATGTTGCTGGCGGTCTTCAATGACGATCAGGCGACGTTTGATAAACTCTGGCAGTGGGCGAACACCACGCTCTACCGCAAAGATATCGGGCTGTATTCATGGCGTTATGACCCGAACAGCACCCCGCATGTAGCGGATACTAACAATGCCTCTGATGGCGATACGCTGATGGCCTGGGCCCTGCTGCTGGCGGGCGATAAGTGGAACGACAGCCGTTACACCAAAGCCTCGGAGAAATTGCAGACGGCGCTGATCAAATACAATGTGATTGATTATGCCGGGTACAAAGTGATGCTGCCGGGCGTGAAAGGTTTCAATCAGACCAGCAACGTGACCGTCAATCCGTCCTATTTCATCTTTCCGGCCTGGCAGGCGTTTTACGCTCACAGCCATTTGAAAGTCTGGAAAGATCTGGATGAAAGCAGCACAGCGATGCTCAGTAAAATGGCGTTTGGTGAATTCCGTCTGCCGACCGACTGGGTGGATATGCAGGCCGATGGCACCCTGAAACCGGCCAGCCGCTGGCCGACGCGTTTCAGTTACGATGCGGTACGCATCCCGCTGTATCTCGGCTGGGCACATCCGGGCAGCCCGCAGATGGCACCGTTCATTCTGTGGTGGCAGAAATCCCCTCGCGATGCGACACCGGCCTGGATTGACGTGATGACCGGCACCAAAGCGGGCTACAACATGTCGCCGGGCCTGTTAGCCATTCGCGATTTCACCATGGCTAACGCCGGCGCCATCAGCCCGAATCTGGCACCGAAAGACGATTACTATTCTTCCACCCTGCAACTGCTGAGCTGGTGGGCGAGTCATAAAGGGTAAGCATACTCTGGAATAAAAAGGCCAGTCAGGGGAATGCTGACTGGCCTTTTTTGTTGTGATCGATTGTATATATACAATCGATTAACTCTAAAATGATTGCATATATACAATTGATTTATCCAAATTTGATTGTATATTCAATATTGAAAATCAATAAATCTATTGTAAATATGCAATTAAAAGGTTTCTCTATGTGGGATAAAGAATTAAAAATCAAACAGGTAGACAACCTTCTCAATGAAATGAAACCTCGACGCAAAGCCAAGCGTCCAAAAAAAGGATGGATACAACTTCTCAGAAGCGCGCTGGGCATGAGCACCCGCTCGCTTGCCGAACGATGTGGTTTAAGTCAGTCGCGCATTTCGCTGATAGAAAAAGGTGAAATTGAGGGGTCGCTAACGCTGAATACACTGGAAAAAATCGCTGAGGGCCTGGATTGTGAGCTTGTATACTTTTTGCAGCCAAAGCAAGGGCGAACGCTGCAAGAACTAAGAGAGCAGCAGGCCGAGAAAAAAGCGAGATTCCTTAATCAGTACACTGAAATTCATATGTCGCTGGAACAGCAACCCACATCATCAGCTTTCCAAAAATCGACACAAGACAAGCTTAAAAGCGACCTATTACAAAAATGGCCTCGGGATTTCTGGGATGAAAAATGAGCGAAACCATCAATAATGGCCTTCCTGAAGGGGCAACGGAACTTAGCCCTGACGATCTGGCCGGTTTAATTCCCGACTACATCTTTACCCGGGAAGACCTGAATCAATTTGAAAAAACGAACATACAGCAGGCATTAGCGCATCTCAGCCGTCAGAAGCTGAGTTACATACAGATCTTAACTGTCGATTTCTGTCTTCGATTACACCGCAACATGTTCAATAAAACGTGGGAATGGGCGGGTCAACTCAGACGCAGAGAAGTAAACATCGGGAATACACCACCTTATATGATCTCAATGCGTGTCAGAGATACTCTCGATAATGCAGTTTTCTGGATTGAAAACGAAACTTACCCACCCGATGAAATCTGCCTGAGACTTCACAGAGACATTGTATGGATCCACCCTTTTCCCAATGGGAATGGAAGGCATTCCCGGATATTTTGCGATGTGCTTCGTCGCGCGCTTGGAAGGGGGTTCTTTCCCTGGGGGATATCAGCAGGCGAACTCGTTTCACCAGATGCACATCGCGCTGAATACATTCTCGCTTTGAGAGAAGCCGACAATGGCGATTATAGGCGCCTTATCAGATTTGCTTCTGACTAAGTATTGCCCACAAAAAAGCCCGCTTTTCGCGGGCTTTTTCATTTCAGCTGTTCAGGCTGTTTTACGCAACGGTCTGCGTGGTGCCGGTTTCATCCTGATCGACGGCAAAGCAGGCGACGAGCTGATCGCCGTACTGTTTCAGCTGTGGCTGGAACTGTTTGCAGGTGCCGAACGCACGGCGGCAGCGGGCGTTGAAGGCGCAACCGGCAGGCGGATTCAGCGGGCTTGGCAGTTCGCCGGTCAGCTTGATACGTTCACGGCGTTCGTCCGGATTCAGACGCGGCGTCGCGGACAGCAGTGCCTGCGTGTACGGATGGCGCGGATTGCTGAAAACAGCCTCTTTCGGCCCCTTCTCCACGCAACGCCCCAGATACATCACCATCACTTCATCAGCGATATGTTCCACCACTGACAAATCATGCGAGATGAAGACGTATGACAGCCCTAAATCCTGCTGCAAATCCATCATCAGATTCAGTACCTGCGCACGCACGGAAACGTCGAGCGCGGACACCGGTTCATCGGCGATCACCACGTCCGGATCCAGCATCAGACCACGGGCGATAGCAATACGCTGACGCTGGCCGCCGGAGAACATGTGCGGATAGCGGTCGTAGTGCTCGGTTTTCAGGCCGACTTTCGCCATCATCGCCAGCGCTTTCTCGCGACGTTCTTCGCGGGTCAGTTTGGTGTTGATCAGTAGCGGTTCTTCGAGGATCTGGCCGACTTTCTTGCGCGGGTTCAGCGATCCGTAAGGATTCTGGAACACGATTTGGATCTTCTGACGACGCAGCTTTTCAGCGGTCGCATCAGGTTTCAGCAAATCCTGACCGCGGTAATACAGTTCACCGCCGGTCGGCACTTCAATCATGGTCAGCAGGCGGCCCAGCGTGGATTTACCACAACCAGATTCGCCCACCACCGCCAGCGTTTTACCGCGTTCGAGCGTAAACGACACGCCGTCGAGCGCTTTCACCGTGCGTTCCTGGCCGAAGATGCCCTTCTTCACCGGGTAATGTTTTTTCAGATCAATCGCGTGCAACAGCGGCTGCGATGAGGTGTTATCAGGACTCATAAGTAGGTCTCCCGGCATCATCCAGCGGATAATGGCACTTCGACTGACGCCCGTTCGCGAGGTCACGCAGCGCAGGTTCTTCTTTACGGCAACGGTCAGTTGCATACGGGCAGCGCGGATTAAGCAGACAGCCGTTCGGACGGTCATATTTGCCAGGCACTACGCCCGGCAATGACTGTAAACGCGCTTTGTCAGCGGCGAATTCCGGCAGTGAGCGCAGCAGCGCCTGAGTATACGGATGACGCGGCGCACGGAAGATTTCCGTGGCTTTCGCCGATTCCACCACCTGACCGGCGTACATCACGATGATGTGATGCGCGGCTTCCGCCACCAGCGCCAGGTCATGGGTGATCAGCATCAGCGCCATGTTTTCTTTCTGTTGCAGCTCAAGCAGCAGTTCGATGATCTGCGCCTGGATGGTCACGTCGAGCGCGGTGGTCGGCTCATCGGCAATCAGCAATTTCGGGCGACAGGCGATCGCCATGGCGATCATCACGCGCTGACTCATCCCGCCGGAAAGCTGGTGCGGATACACGTCGAGACGCGAAGCCGGATCAGGAATACCGACCAGATTCAGCAAATCGATGGTGCGCTGACGACGGGTCTTTTTGTTACCGCCCTGATGCACCTTGATGGCTTCCATAATCTGGAAACCCACGGTGTAACACGGGTTCAGGCTGGTCATCGGATCCTGGAAAATCATCGCGACTTCGGCACCGACAATCTGGCGGCGCTCTTTTTCGCTGATGCCCTGCAGGTTACGGCCACCAAACTCCAGTTTTTCCGCCATCACTTTGCCGGGGAAGTCGATCAGTCCCATCAGTGCCAGTGAACTGACCGATTTACCGGAGCCGGACTCGCCGACAATCCCAACCACTTCGCCCTGTTTCACGCTGTAACTGATACGGTCTACGGCGCGGAACGGCGTCCCTTCGTCACCAAAGTGAACGGAGAGCTTATCCACAGTCAGCAACGTTTTGCCGACCTGAACATCATTCGTTAATGTTGTTTCCATCTCCAACCCCTTACTGCTTAAGTTTAGGGTCGAGGGCATCACGCAGGCCATCACCCATCAGGTTAAATGCCAGCACCGTCAGCAGAATGATCACGCCAGGGAAGGTCACGACCCACCAGGCACTTTGAGCAAACTGTAAGACGTCCGACAGCATGGTGCCCCACTCCGGCGTTGGCGGCTGTGCGCCCATACCGAGGAAGCCCAACGCTGCCATATCGAGGATGGCGTTGGAGAAGCCGAGCGATGCCTGAACAATCAGCGGCGCTAAGCAGTTAGGTAAAATGTTGATGAACATCTGACGGGCAGAACCGGCACCGGCGACGCGCGACGCGGTCACATAGTCGCGGTTCACTTCCACCAGCACCGCCGCACGGGTTAGACGGACATAGTGCGGTAACGCTACGAAGGTCAGCGCCAGCGAGGCGTTAACAATCGACGGGCCGAAAATGGCGACCAGCACCAGCGCCAGCAACAGGCTTGGCAGGGCCAGCATGATATCGACCACACGCATGATAATGGCGTCAACCACACCGCCGTAGTAACCGGCAAACAGACCGAACACCACGCCGAGGATCAGCGACAGTACGACCACCAGACAACCGACCAGCAGCGATAAACGCGCGCCGTACATCAGACGCGACAGAATATCGCGGCCCACGTCGTCGGTGCCCAGCAGGAATTTCCAGCTACCGCCTTCCATCCAGACCGGCGGGCGCAGCAGCGCGTCACGGAACTGTTCAGCAGGCAAATGCGGTGCAATCACGTTCGCGCCAATCGCAATGACCAGCATGATAATGATGTAAGCCAGGCCGACAACGGCCCCTTTGTTACGCTTGAAGTAATGCCAGAATTCGCGCAAAGGCGGCATCGGCACTGGCGCAGCCGTCACTAACTCGTTAGCGACCGGCTCAGTGGTTTGAGACATTGTGCGCCCCTTATTTCTTGTGGCGAATACGCGGGTTGACCACGCCGTAGAGCACATCTACCAGCAGGTTAACCACGATGATCAGAGTAGCGACCAGCAACACCCCGCCCTGCACGACCGGATAGTCGCGGCGCTGGAGTGCGTCGATCAGCCACCGGCCGAGTCCCGGCCAGGAGAAGATGGTTTCCGTCAGGATGGCGCCACCAAGCAGCGTACCGACCTGCAAACCAATGATGGTCACCACCGGCAGCAGGGCATTGCGCAGTGCGTGAATGACGATCACCCGCATACGGCTGACGCCTTTGGCGCGCGCGGTACGGATGTAGTCTTCGCCCAGCACTTCCAGCATGGAAGAACGGGTCATACGCACAATCACCGCCAGCGGAATGGTGCCCAGCACGATAGCCGGTAAAATCATGTGCATCACAGCATCCACGAAATCACCCGGTTCGCCCCAGAACAGCGTGTCGATCAGCATAAAACCGGTCAGCGGCAGGCTGTCATCCAGGAACACGGTATCGCTTATTCGCCCCGATACGGGCGTCAGATTAAGCTGCACCGAGACCAGCATCACCAGCATGATCCCCCACCAGAATATAGGCATCGAATAACCGGTCAGTGATATCCCCACGGCCGTGTGGTCGAATATCGATCCCCGTTTTACCGCCGCCAGCACACCCACCGGAATGCCGACAATGATCGCGAAAATCATCGCGCAGATGCCCAGTTCCAGAGTGGCTTTAAAGCGCGGTACAAATTCCTGCCAGACAGGGGTGCGGCTTTTTAAGGACGTGCCCAGGTCGCCATGCAGCACACCGTTCACGTAGTGGAAATATTGCTGGTAAAGAGGCTTGTCGAGCCCCATATCTGCCATCAGCTGGGCGTGACGTTCGGGGGAAACCCCGCGCTCGCCTGCCATGATGGTGACCGGGTCGCCTGGTATCATGTGTACGAAGGCAAAAGTCAGCAAAGTAATGCCGATAAACGTTGGGATAACTAACCCCAGACGTCGGAGTATGAACTGCAACATATCCCGTACTCTCTGTATAAAATGCCCGGAGAACCGTAGCTCGCCGGGCTTATTGTGGCTCACATTTCTTTCTTGAGAATCAAGGCTGTACTGAATGGCCCGCGAGCAAGGCGGAGGAGCACAGCAATCAAGACATACCTTCAGGTAGGCGAAGATTGCGAGCACCGCACAACGCAGCTCACGGGTTATTCAGTAAGCGATCACTCCATTGAGACGTTTTCGAAGTGGTGTTTGCCGAGCGGGTCTACGACATACCCTTTAACTTCTTTACGAACAGGTTCGTACACGGTGGAGTGAGCAATGATCAGCGCAGGAGCCTGGTCATGCATCACAACCTGAGCCTGCTGGTACAGCGCAGCACGTTTGGCGTGATCGGATTCAGCACGGGCTGGCTGGATCAAATCTTCAAACGGCTTGTAGCACCAGCGGGAGTAGTTGGAACCGTCTTTGGCTGCCGCACAGCTGAACAGGGTGGCGAAGAAGTTATCCGGATCCCCATTGTCGCCGGTCCAGCCCATCATCACAGACTGGTGCTCGCCGTTTTTCGCACGCTTGAGGTATTCGCCCCACTCGTAAGTCACGATGTTGGCTTTCACGCCAATTTTCGCCCAGTCAGCCTGGATCATTTCAGCCATACGGCGTGCGTTCGGATTGTACGGACGCTGTACCGGCATCGCCCACAGATCGATAGTGAAACCGTCTGCATGACCTGCTTCTTTCAGCAGCTCTTTGGCTTTCTCAGGATTGTATTCGTAATCCACCACATCTTTGTTGTAGCCCCACATTGTTGGTGGGATCAGGTTTTTAGCCGGCTGGCCAGCACCCTGATAAACCGCATCGATGATGGCTTTTTTGTTCACAGCCATGGTCAGTGCCTGACGCACTTTCACTTCATCCAGCGGTTTCTTCTCAACGTTGAAGGACAGATAACCCACATTCAGACCTGGCTGTTGCATCAGGTTGATGGTTTTATCTTTTTTCATTGCTGCGATGTCAGCCGGGTTTGGATACGGCATGACCTGGCATTCGTTTTTCTGCAGTTTCGCGTAACGCACGGAAGCGTCAGGCGTGATGGAGAAGACTAAACGGTCGATCTGCGGCTTGGTGCCCCAGTAGCCCGGGAATGCTTTGTAGAGGATGCGTGAATCTTTCTGGTATTGCAGAAGCTGGAACGGACCGGTACCGATGGGATCCAGGTCAACCTTCTCAGGGGTTTTCGCTTTCAGCATGTTGTCAGCGTATTCCGCAGACAGGATGGAAGCGAAGTCCATTGCCAGGTCAGCCAGGAACGGAGACTCCGGGCGGTTCAGGACGAACTGCACAGTGTTGTCGTCCACTTTCACGATCTTGTTGATCAGATCGCCCATGCCCATACCTTCGAAGTATTCGTAGCTGCCGCCAGAAACACCGTGGTATGCGTTATTTTTGTCCAGCTGACGCTCGAAGGAGAACACAACGTCGTCCGCGTTGAAATCACGGGTCGGTTTGAATTCCTTGTTGTCCTGCCATTTCACGCCTTTGCGCAGATGGAAGGTGTAGGTTTTGCCATCAGCAGACACGTCCCACTTTTCAGCCAGGCCAGGCTGGATTTCGGTGGTGCCGATTTTGAACTCAACCAGACGGTTGTAGATAGGCACGGAGCTTGCGTCATACGTGGTGCCTGAGGTGAACAACTGAGGGTTAAAGCCTTCAGGTGAACCTTCAGAACAAAACACTAACGTTTTTGCCTGGACACTGGCCGCAACGGTCAGCGCAATCAGGCCCATACTGAATTTCAGTAGCCCCGACTTACCTAAAGAGATTGTCATCGCTTCTGCTCCATTGATTAATGGTGATGTGGATGTGTGTGTTGTGTATACAGCTCACGTCACCCTTTATTTTTATTTGCGGGTGACTGTGTTTGCTCGTGCGCTGCAATAAGTCCAACCAGAGCATGGTGAACTGCCATTTTTTTCCTGCGATCTGTAAAGTTGTCTTTACAAAAGCTTACCGGAAATAATCACTGGTCTTCCTTGGGGCTATCAATTTGGCAACTCCTATCCTTGACGTCAATATAACCATCAGGCATTTACACAGACTGTGAGTTACAACAAACAAACATAAAAAAACATTTCGTTAACCAAATCAGGACGAATGTTCAGTCTGCACAGCAAATAACCACACAATCCCCTTTGTAAAAGAATATTCCTGGGGGTTTCACCCATTTTAAATCCCTAAAAATTTCTGGCTAAACGATGAATATATGAACGGTTATTTTTGAGATAGGGGTGGAAACCAGCGGAAAATGCTGGGAAGTGCAGCAAATGACCGTGCAGGTTCAGAGAACGTGTTTACCCCGGCACCGTCAAAACACCCCAAAATGGCGCAAATGCACAGGGGTGGTGCAGGTCAATATACGTACCGGTTTAGCCTGTTTTTCCGGCATCAGAGAGGTGGAGGACGGACATTGATTGAACGAATATGTTAAGGAGTTTTTAAATTGTGGCGCGCTTATTGCTTATTCTTAAGAGCTTATTACCTGCCAGATTTGCGAGAAAGCACCTAACATCGGGTGCAAATAAAATATCCCAACAAACCTTTTTACATGACACCTCGCAGACCTTCAAAGTCCTGCCAAAAATCCCTTTCTTACGTGGGAAGAGCTGCCTATTCTCGGTTCTCAGGCAATGAGGAGATTGATCGAAATTCGCGACAATTTGTTGCGTAAAGCAATGTTATGGCGCACCCTGCTATCGGGTATAAAAAACGACCAGAGGTAAACCATGGCAACCAGTATTCGTTTAGACGACGACTTTGTGAGTGATGTGAAAATACACGCGGAAGCCTCCCACCGGAGCATTCCCAAGCAGATTGAACACTGGGCAAAAATCGGCCGGATCGCTGAAGACAATCCTGATCTGACTTACCGGTTCATTGTGGAAACGTTATTAGCCAAAAGCGAGATGGATAACAACAAGGTAACGCGCTATGCCAGAAGGACTGAGCGGTCAAAGGATTGATACGTTTGAATCTCATCGCTTTACCAGAGCCTTTGGACGATTAACTTTGTCACAGCAGATTGTCGTCGATGATGAAATCGAGCGCATACAGGGAAATCCACTGATCGGAGAACTGAAGAAAGGCGATCTCAGCTATTTAAGAGTGCATAAATTTCCGCTCGAAAAACAGCAGGCATTACTGGGCTACTGCTGGCGGGAAGAGAAAATAGAACTGTATCTGCTGAGCCTGGATTCGCATGAGAACTTCTATCAGGACCATAAAAATCACCGTAAAGGTGATTTGAAGATGATGAAATAACTTCTCACAAAGCAAAAACCCGCAACCAGAAGGCCGCGGGCTTTTACAGGCGAAAAAAAACCTGCTTTAAAAAGCAGGTTTTTCAAATGTGGTCGGCGAGAGAGGATGACGCGCATCTGCGATGCTTGCCCTGCGGGTCGTTGCTAAAGCAACGTTGTCTCGCTTCGCTCGGCTCAAACCTCCTTCGGAGGTTCTCATCCTCTTTTACTACAGGCGAAAAAAAACCTGCTTTAAAAAGCAGGTTTTTCAAATGTGGTCGGCGAGAGAGGATTCGAACCTCCGACCCACTGGTCCCAAACCAGTTGCGCTACCAAGCTGCGCTACTCGCCGAATGGGGCGCATCTTACTGCGACCCCCTCAGAGCGTCAACGGCTTTTTATAACATCCGCACTGACTGCCCAGATTTTGTCCTATACGGCGCCAAAATAACCTATAGCTTCTGTTCTGCCTGAGGTTTAGCACACCAGTTATTCGCCGGATTAATACCACCGTCTGGCGATGTATAACCCAGACAGCCTAAAATCGAATCGAATAGCTCAACGTGACGTTTCCTCGCACCGACCCGCTGCTGTGCCTGTAGCTGTTCAAACGCCAGCTTGTGGTCTGGCTGCTCCAGGAAGCTGTCAGAAGCCCACACCATCATCGGCACGCGGAACTGCTCCGGCGGGGCCATCTCGCGCGGCGTGCCGTGCAGATGTGAATTCTCATCAATTGATTCACCGTGATCGGAGGCATAAAACACCAGCGCTTTCTTATCACGCAACTGATCAATCACGTTGTCGATAAAGGTATCGGTATACAACACGCTGTTATCAAAGGCGTTGATCAGTTCATCTTTGGTACAGGTATTGCTCTTACACTCCGGCGTATAACGTGCGTAACTGCGCGGATAACGCTGGGAATAGAGGTAATGCGAGCCCTTTGTATGCAGGATCACCAGATGCTTACCTTTCGGGTGCGTTCTCAGGGATTCCTGTAACTCATTGACCAGCAACATGTCATCGACCGGCTTGCCGTCGTTGCGCTTTTCAGAGGCTATGATTTCGCGGAAAGAGAAGTTATTGGTGTCCGCGTTGTTGTAGAACCACAGCTCGCTTTGCATCGCGAACAGCTCAGAGGTGAAGCCCAGCGACTTCATCACCGCGAAAATATTCTGCTCTTTCAACGTACGCTGCGGGTTATCCGCCGTACCGCCTTCGCGCACAAACATACAGCGCAGCGACAGCTTGGTTGCCGTATCACAGGAGGTACCGCGGAACGCCACCAGATTCTTTTCTTTCGACAAGCGCGGCGTGGTATCGCGCTCATAACCCAGAATGCCTAAGTGATCCCAGCGGGTAGTTTCGCCGATGATAAATACGACGTAGGTATCGTCGATATCTGCGGGCGGAACGTAGGTGAATTCCTTCGCCGGATCAAAGTAATTACCGGCATCCCGGCTTTCATCAACCTGCGTATAAGCATACAAACCCAGCGCGGCCAGCCAGTTAGACGGCAGATAGGAGTGCGCGACGACGCCACCATAACTGGGCAAATCGACGTTGGTTTTCTTCTCATTCACACTTTGTTCGTGGTCGAGATATCGCAGCGGCAGCCAGACAAGTAACGCTGTCGCCAGCAAAACGATCAATGGCAACGCACGTTGCCCCGGCGTTTTTATCTGCTCCATCAGCGTCAGACGCAGGTTGTTTTTCCAGATAAGGAATAACGGAACAGCACTGACCAGCGCCATCCAGATAAACAGATGCCACCCGATGATTTCTTTGCTGAGGTCGATATCCGTGGTCATCACCGAAACGACAATGCCGTACCCAATCACCACGTTGAACATCACCATGTAATAACTGGCGGCGACCGAAATCAGCACCAGTAATGTGGCGATGATGCGGAAAAACAGCTTCCCACCCAGCGAAATTAAACGCAGCACGAAGAAGGTAAACAGGACGATGGCACAAACTTCGGTGACCGCCTGAATCAGTTCAGTTGAAGTGAAATGATTGACCAGAGCGGCAAAGCGGCGTTGAAACACGGAGACATTCAGGAAAATGCCAATGTAAATCGCTAACAATAAAGAGATATTTTGCTGCGATAGAGTCTTCACTCTATTCATGTAATGTGGTTTTCCGGAAGTTTTTTGAAAGATTCTGAATCATTGTGACATGTTTATGCCCGTCGAGTTCACGGATTATGCTGAGATTACGTTTATATACATACTGGCCTGAACAGCAGGAAAGAAGCTCCCTGCAGAGGTGACAGAGAGATCATGGCGGGTTTTTCAGACATGAAAAAGGAGGCCGAAGCCTCCCTGGTATTTCATTAAAACGCCCCTGGTGAAGGCGGTATGACTAAAAATTACTTAATATTCAAAGTGACGTCGATGTTGCCACGGGTCGCATTGGAGTACGGGCAAACCTGATGGGCTTTCGCCACCAGTGCTTCTGCTTCGCTGCGCTCGAAGCCTGGCAGGGTAATATCCAGCTGAACTTCGATACCGTAACCGCCCGGAATTGCGCCGATGCCGACTGCGCCTTCAATTTTGGCGTCCGCAGGGATCTTAATTTTTTCTTGTGCGGCAACGGCTTTCAGTGCGCCGAGGAAGCAGGCGGAATAACCCGCTGCAAACAACTGCTCAGGGTTGGTGCCGCCGCCCATGCCGCCCATTTCTTTTGGTACACCCAGCTTGACGTCAAGAACGCCGTCGTCAGAAGTCGCACGACCATCACGACCACCGGTGGCTGAGGCATGAGCACGATACACAACTTTTTCAATAGACATATTTCGTTCCTTAATCAGTGAGAGCCATAAAAATATTAAACGATTTAATCGCACACTATTTATTTGATTCTATCAAACGAGTCTAAGATGCTCCTTCAGACTCGTCTGTTTAACACTCTTCAAAGCGAAGTTTTACGCTTTGTCCTGAAGCTTCGCCCGTAAGACTTCCAGTTGCTGCTTCAGCGCCACAATTTCGCCAACTTCACATTCGGTCGCACACAAAATGGCTTCGGGAATACCCTGCGCTTTTTCGCGTAACGCCCGGCCTTCTGCGGTCAGGGAGATAATCACCTGACGCTCATCGGCTTTCGCCCGCTGACGCATCAGCAAACCGGCGGTTTCCAGACGCTTTAACAATGGCGTCAAAGTAGCAGAATCGAGAAACAGTTTTTCGCCGATTTCAGATACCGTGACTTCATCACGCTGCCAGAGCACCAGCATCACCAGATATTGCGGGTAAGTCAGTTCGAGTTGCCCGAGCAATTTACGGTAAACCTTATGCAGTGCCAGATTCGCGGAGTACAGCGCGAAACACATCTGTTGATCCAGATGCAGCATGCCGTTTTGTGTTGAGTCGGTATCTGTTGTCATGTTCATGTCGCCAATATATATAGCGTGCGATATTATCGCAAGCGCTTTTTTATGTTATCTCAACCCGCAGGTTCAGAAACCTTCAATCCGCTGCAGCATATACGGATAAAACGGGTTGGATGAAACACGCATCAGCTGATCCATACTTACCACCAGCGCACCGCTTTCACCCCGCGCGGCGAGCGTACCGAGCCTGATACCAAATTGCGCAGGCCCTTGCGGATTGCGCCCGTACAGCGAATCGTCTGTCGGAAAAGGCAGCGCGACATGCGACAGCGAATAGAATTCTGAAGGATAGTTCAGACCGAGTGGCGTAACTGAAGCGCTGTTTTGCCCCGCTACTGTGATTTTCGCTACCGTGGCCGCATCATCCGGCGAAGCGTTGGTAATCACCGTCGTCTGATAGGCGCGCGGCGGCGCAGGCAGCAGGCGCTCAACGGCGGTTTCCGATGACGGACGCAGCAGCGGCCCGACATACGCACTGCGGTTAATATCAAACAGTACCAGCTGGCTGCCGTTTGCCGGGAGCTGATTAAACAACGCCGTCACCACCGCACGGGCGCTGACGGTTGAATCAACCACCGACTGGAACGCCAGCACAGGCGGTAACTGTGAAAGCTTGCCGGACTCCGCGTCTTTACTGATTTGCTGCTGTAAAACATGGGTCAGCAGATAAGACTGACGCGCCGCTTTCACCGGGAATGAATTGTATTTAAAAGGATTGAATTCCGGCATCAGATTCAGCCAGGCGGTTTTGGCAAAGGCAGGGAAAATTGCCGGCCAGCCCGCATATCCGGCAAAGCGCGCAAAACTGGTCACGCCAATCATCGGGGAAATCAGCACAATGCGCGAAGGGCGCGCCAGTGCAGGATCATCGAGCGAATCCAGGGTGTATTTCATCGCCAGCGCACCGCCATTGGAAAAACCGACCAGTTGCAGCGGCACATCCGCACCTGCTGCACGTCGTGCCTCGCGGATTGCCAGCCGCGTTGCCGCCAGCCACTGTTCCCAGTCGACGCTGGTCAGTCCGCCCGGCACGGTGCCATGTCCGGGCAAGCGAATACCGACGGCAACGAATCCACGGCGACGATAATCCTGCGCAATATGCCGCAGGCTGTAAGGGGAATCGGTCAGACCGTGCAACAGCACCACCGCGCCGACCGGTTTACCGTCGGGCATCAGCTCATAAGAGCGGTTCCAGTCCTGCGCAAAATGCTCGGGATAAATCGGGCTGCGATCGTAATAGCGGTTAAGCGGAATACGATCTTCTCTGTCGAGTTTGTCCGTCACCTGCTGCTTCACTTCAGCAAACGCCTGCTGCTCCGCGCGTAAATACGCCGGCCAGTCGCTCTTATCCAGTTGCTCCGCACTCAGTTCGTCCGGCACCAGTTTGTGCCACGGCTCAAGCGGCGGCCCCTGTAAGGCGTCATAAGTACGCACAGCCAGCAGCGTAATAATCACCAGAATCAGCGCCAGTAACAGCTTTTTCAGGCGTTCAGAGAGATGACGAAGTTGCATTAAATAGGGGTTTCCTCTGGCCAATGCTGAGCGCTATGCACCAGCCTGATGATTTGAATTTCGGTGTCAGTCACGCGATATACCATCCTGAAATGCTTACGAATAATACATTCTCTGGTTCCGGTAACGCGTCCTGCTACATACATGTCGGGACTGAGTAGAATGCGCTCTGCTGCGTCATCAAAATCATCATCCAGTTCAATAGCGGCATGAGGATTCTCACCCGCGACATAACTGAATATATGCTCGCGATCATCCTGCGCATGTGGTTTCCATACCAGCATTTTGATCATTCGTTACTTTTCCTGTTCCTTAAGTAACGCGGCTTTCCGGGCTGCAAACTCAGCCTTCACCTGTTCGTGAGGAATGACGGGGCGCGGATCATCCAGTGATTCCTGAACCCGTTTCCGGAACCACAAATCATAGGTAGCTTCATCCATCGCGGCAGCTTCATGCGCCCTTTTTAGCGCTGCCGATCGGTCGGGGCGAGTTCCTTTACCGCTCCCTACAGGATCATAGTCGGTAATATCCACTTCGAACTGGTTTATGCCCAGGTCTTTTAAATAAGCCGCCAGCGTGTCGAAACGCTTGAAAACCCGCACTTTACCGCTGCGTTGTGCGATAAGGGTCCGCTGATGTTCGCCGTATCTGATCACTATTATCCACCCTCCCTGTTGTGCGACCACGCTGAACTGGCTGACCGCGCCAGCTTCTGCCAGACAAATTAATGTGGAATGGTCGATAGTTTCTTTAGACATAGCCATACCAGCCTTTCTGCAAATAATAATAAATCATCGGTTCATACAACTATATACCGATACCTATACTGAGCCAGATTTATCTTTTTGATGCGAGGCATCGCGCAAATTTTCGCCCCAATTTTGCCCAGTTGCATTCCGTCCGTGGTGCAACAAATATACAACCAGGTCATACAACAACGACTAAACCCAGCAAAATCAATGAATAATGAAGTGGCACAGGCCTTGCTTAGATGAATTCAATCTTGTATACCAGATGGGATTCAAAACATGGCTTCAGTTTCAGAGACAGTCACATCACCCTTTCGCGGTTTTACCTTGCGGGAATGGCAGCAACATTACCGCAGCGCGCCAGACAGCCTGCGCACCACGCTTTCTCTGGTTATGGGAAGCCTGAGTCAAAACGACAATGCCTGGATTTATCTCGCCACCGCAGAGCAGCTGGAGGCGCAAATCCTCCACCTTGAAGCCCTTCGCCATCAGCATGAAGGCTCGCTGAGTGCCCTGCCGTTGTTTGGTGTGCCCTTCGCCGTTAAAGACAATATGGATATCGCGGGCTGGCCGACCACGGCGGCGTGTCCCGCGTTTGCTTACACCGCAGAAGCAGACGCTACCGTGATTGCCAATCTGAAAGCCAAAGGCGCAATAGTGATTGGCAAAACCAATCTCGATCAGTTCGCCACCGGCCTGGTCGGCACCCGTTCGCCGTACGGCGCAGTCCCTAATACCTTCAATCCTGATTACGTCAGCGGCGGATCCAGTTCTGGTTCGGCTTCCGTTCTGGCACGCGGTCTGGTGGCCTTTTCGCTGGGCACCGACACCGCCGGTTCCGGCCGTGTTCCGGCAGGCTTTAATAATGTCGTCGGGCTGAAACCGACCAAAGGCTGGCTGTCGAATACCGGCGTGGTTCCGGCCTGCCGCCTGAATGATTCCGTCTCGATTTTCGCCCTGACAGTGGCCGATGCCCAGACCGTCGCCCAGGCCGCTGGCGGTTTTGATGCTGCCGATGCCTACTCCCGTAGAAACCCGTTTACCGCGCCGGTCGCCATGTCACCGCATCCGCGCTTTGCCGTGCCGGACAGTCTGGAATTTTTCGGCGACGCGCTGGCGGAATTTGAGTTCGATCAGGCGCTGGAACGTCTGAACAGCAGCGGCATCACCCTCGTTCCCGTCGATTTCACGCCGTTCCGCGAACTGGCAGAGCAACTGTATTACGGTGCATGGGTGGCAGAACGCACCGTGGCGGTCGGCGAAATTTTCGAAGAAAGCCCGGAAGCGATGGATCCGATCGTTCGCGGGATTGTCGCCAATGGCCTGAACTACACCGCGAGCGATGCCTGGCGCGCTGAATATTTACGCGCTGAGCTGTCACGCAAAATCAATCTGACGCTGGAAGGATTTGATGCGCTGGTGGTGCCGACATCGCCGACCATCCGCACACAGCAAGAGCTGGTGCAGGAACCGGTGCTCTACAACTCGCAGTTCGGCATTTACACCAACTTCACCAATCTGGCGGATTTGTCCGCGCTGGCGCTGCCTTCCAGCCTGCGCGCCGACGGCCTACCCGCCGGTATCACGCTGATCGCTCCGGCCTGGCACGACGATGCACTGGCCAGTTTTGGCCGTCAGTGGCAGCGCAGCCTGAATCTGCCGCTCGGCGCAACCGGGCTGGCGATGAAATCCGAAGAATTCATGGCATCTGCGCCGGTCAGCGCTGCCAGCGTGCGCGTTGCCGTGGTTGGCGCACACCTGACCGGCATGCCGCTGAACTTCCAGCTCACCAGCCGCAACGCGGTACGCGTCGAACAAACCACGACCGCTGCAACCTACAAACTTTACGCCCTCGCCAATACCACACCGCCAAAACCGGGGCTGGTGCGGGCAGAAGGCGGCAGCGCGATTATCGTCGAACTGTGGGATATCCCGCTGGCGCGCTTTGGTGAATTCGTCGCTGAAATCCCGGCACCACTCGGCATGGGTTCGCTCGAACTGGCTGACGGACGCAGGGTGAAAGGCTTTATCTGCGAGCCGTGGGCGCTTGGCGAGGCCACCGATATCACCGCATTTGGCGGCTGGAGAAGTTACATCCAGAGCCTGAATTCACCGGTAAAAAGCTGAGGACGCGCACATGTTTAACACCGTTTTAATTGCTAACCGTGGCGAAATTGCCTGCCGCGCGATCCGTACGCTGAAACGTCTGGGCGTGACCAGCGTGGCCGTTTATTCCGACGCTGACCGCAATGCACCGCACGTCACGCAGGCGGATATCGCCATCGCGCTGGGCGGCGAAAAGGCCAGCGAAAGCTACCTGATGATCGACAAAATTCTGGCCGCCGCGAAAGAAACCGGCGCGCAGGCGATTTATCCGGGATATGGCTTTTTATCCGAAAGCGCAGAATTCGCCGATGCCTGCGAAGCGGCAGGCATTGCGTTTATCGGCCCGACCGCCGGACAAATCCGCGAGTTTGGCCTCAAGCATCGTGCCCGCGAATTGGCCGGTGCCGCAAATGTACCGATGACGCCGGGCACCGGGTTGCTCGCCAACCTTGATGACGCCGTTAAAGCCGCCGCAGACATCGGTTATCCGGTGATGCTGAAAAGCACCGCAGGCGGCGGAGGCATTGGCCTGACGCGCTGTGACGATGAAGAGGCCCTGCGCGCCGCGTGGGACAGCGTGAAGCGTCTCGGCGAACAGTTTTTCCGCGACTCTGGTGTGTTTCTCGAACGCTTTGTCGATCGCGCCCGTCACGTCGAAGTGCAGATTTTTGGCGACGGCAAAGGCCGGGTGATGGCACTCGGCGAACGCGACTGTTCGTTGCAGCGCCGCAATCAGAAAGTGGTGGAAGAAACCCCTGCGCCGAATTTGCCGCAGGCCAGCCGCGAAGCGTTACATCGCGCCGCCGTACAGCTCGGCGAATCGGTGAACTACCGCAGCGCCGGTACCGTTGAATTTATCTATGACGCCCCGCGCGACGAATTTTATTTTCTCGAAGTGAATACCCGTTTGCAGGTGGAGCATCCGGTCACCGAAATGGTCACCGGTCTGGACTTGATCGAATGCATGCTGAACGTCGCCGCCGGTGAGCCTTTGGACTGGCCTGCAATGGAAAAAGCCCCGCAGGGCGCGTCGATGGAAGTGCGTATTTACGCCGAAGATCCGCTGAAGAATTTTCAGCCGAGTCCGGGCGTGCTGACCGAGGTCTTTTTCCCCGAAGACGTCCGCGTCGATGGCTGGGTTTCAACCGGCAGTGAAGTGTCGGCCTTTTACGACCCGATGATCGCCAAACTGATTGTTCACGGCACCGACCGTCAGGACGCACTGGCGAAAATGTCGGCTGCGCTGGCCGCCACCCGTCTGCACGGCATCGCCACCAATATCGATTATCTGCGTCAGGTAGTTGCCACGCCGGTGTTCCGCGACGGTGAAATGTGGACGCGCATGCTCGACAGTTTTGTTTACTCGCCAAACGCCATCGAAGTGATCGCGCCCGGTACGTACAGCAGCGTGCAGGATTATCCGGGGCGTCTCGGTTACTGGGATATCGGCGTGCCGCCTTCCGGTCCGATGGACGATTTTGCCTTCCGTCTCGCCAACCGCATTGTCGGCAATCATCTGGATGCCGCCGGTCTGGAATTCACGCTACAGGGACCCACCCTGCGCTTTCATTGCGACGCGGTGATCGCGCTGACCGGCGCACGCTGTCCGGCACATCTCGATGGCGAAGCTGTTTCTTACTGTCAGCCGGTGAACGTTAAAGCCGGTCAGACGCTGACGCTGGGGCGCGCCACGCAGGGTTGCCGCACCTATCTTGCCGTGCGTAACGGTTTCGACGTGCCGGTGTATCTCGGCAGCCGTTCAACCTTTGCGCTCGGGCAGTTTGGCGGTCACGCCGGTCGCACGCTGCGCGTTGCCGATATGCTGACCGTTTCGCAGCCGGAACTGTCGGCCTGCACCACGCCCGCGCCGGTCGGTTTGCCGCAGGCCGCAGCGGAAAATATCGTGCCGCCTTACGGCGACATCTGGAATATCGGCGTGCTTTACGGGCCGCACGGCGCACCGGATTTCTTCACCACAGGATCCATCGACACTTTCTTCCAGTCTGAATGGCAGGTGCATTACAACTCCAACCGCCTCGGCGTGCGGCTGGTTGGCCCGAAACCACACTGGGCGCGGCAGGACGGCGGCGAAGCCGGTCTGCACCCGTCCAACGTGCATGACTGCGAGTACGCCATCGGCGCGATTAATTTCACCGGTGACTTCCCGGTCATTCTGACCCGCGACGGGCCAAGCCTCGGCGGTTTCGTCTGTCCGGTGACCATCGCCAAAGCCGAATTGTGGAAAGTCGGCCAGGTAAAACCGGGCGATAAAATCCGTTTTCATCCGATCAGTTTTGAACAGGCACAGGCGCTGGAACTGGCGCAGCAAGGCACGCTGGACTCGCTGATGCCAGTCAACGCGATGGCGCTGCCGGTGCCGTCTTTGCTGCCGGATACCACGGCTTCCGCCACCATTCTCGCGGCGCTTCCGGCGACGGCTGAACGTCCTTCGGTGGAATACCGTCAGGCAGGCGACGGCTACGTGCTGATTGAGTACGGCGATAACGTGCTGGATCTGGCGGTGCGTATGCGCATCTACCTGCTGATGAACGCCATCAAAGCCGCCGGTCAGCAGGGTATTGAAGAACTGTCGCCGGGCGTGCGTTCGCTGCAAATCCGCTACGACAGCCGCGTGCTGCATCAGACGGCGCTGCTTCAGCATTTACTGACGCTGGAACACAGCCTGGCGGATGTCAGCCAGCTCAAGATCCCGACCCGTATCGTACATATGCCGATGGCATTTGAAGATTCCGCCACGCTCGGCGCGGTCGAACGCTATCAGCAAACCGTGCGCACAGACGCGCCGTGGCTGCCAAATAACGTCGATTTTATCCAGCGCACCAACGGGCTGGCGAGCCGCGACGAAGTAAAAAACATCATTTTCGACGCCAGCTATCTGATCCTCGGGCTGGGCGATGTGTATCTCGGCGCGCCGTGCGCGGTGCCGGTCGATCCGCGCCATCGCCTGCTGAGTTCCAAATACAACCCGGCGCGCACCTTTACCGCCGAAGGCACGGTCGGTATCGGTGGCATGTACATGTGCATTTATGGCATGGATTCGCCGGGCGGCTATCAGCTGGTCGGCCGCACGCTGCCGATCTGGAATAAGTTTCTCAAGAATGAGCAGTTTAAAAACGGCGAGCCGTGGCTGCTGCACTTCTTCGATCAGGTGCGGTTCTATGAAGTCACCGAAGCCGAACTGGAAATCCAGCGCGAGGCGTTCCGCGAAGGGCGCACACAAATCCGCATCGAAGAAACAGAGTTCGATTTTGCGCAATATACGCAATTTCTTGCCGATAACGCCGCCGATATTGCTGATTTCCGCTCGAAACAAACCGAAGCCTTTACCCGCGAAGTGGCGCACTGGCATGAAGCCGAAAGTGCCGCGGTGGAAGCCGCCGCCAACGCCGTGCAGTTAGTGGAAGACGATGCAGATCAGGACGGGCATTTAGTCAGCGCCGATCTGAACGGCAACGTCTGGAAAATCCTGGTCGAGCCGGGCCAGCAGGTGGAAGAAGGCCAGCCGCTGATCGTCGTCGAAGCCATGAAAATGGAGCTGTCGGTGAATGCGCCGTGCGCCGGAACCGTACTGAAAATCAGTTGCCAGCAGGGGCGTCCGGTCGGACCGGGCGATGCTTTGCTGTGGCTGGACGCAGCCGTTTAACGCTACCGACATACAGGGAATATCACATGCAACTGACGGGCTCTAAATCTTCACGCAGTAAAAATCGTCCGGAAGGACTGGCGGAACGCATCTATCAGCAGCTGAAAGATGACATTTTCAGCTTCCGCCTGCTGCCCGGAGACCGGTTCAGCGAAAACGACATTGCCGACCGGATGGAGGTCAGCCGCACGCCTGTGCGTCAGGCGCTGTTCTGGCTGGAACACGAAGGCTACGTCGAAGTGTTTTTCCGCAGCGGCTGGCAGGTTCGTCCGTTCGATTTCGATTTTTTCGAGCAACTGTATGACCTGCGCATCGTGCTGGAACTAGAAGCGGTGAAACGTTTGTGTGCGCTGCCGCCTGCCGTTCAGCCGTTGCAACTGGCCGAACTGAAAGCCTTCTGGATTGATCAGCCGCCGCTCGAAGACGGTCAGCTGGTGTCGCGCTATGACGAAGAGTTTCACATGACGCTGGTGGCCGCGGCGGGTAACGCCGAAATGGCGCGCATTCACCGCGAACTGACCGAAAAAATCCGCATCATCCGGCGTCTGGATTTCACCAAAGGTGAGCGTGTGAACGCCACCTATAAAGAGCACGCGGGCATTCTGCTCGCCATCATTCAACAACAAACAGAGGAGGCGCAGCGCCAGTTACACGACCACATTGCCGTCAGTAAAGCCGAGGTGCGCAAAATTACCCTGCATATGTTGCACCGGGCGCGGGCGGAGAGTGACGCGGGCAACCCGTCATGACTTTTTTAAATGTTTTTTCGACTTTCACCATAACAGCGTTCTCTTAACGTATTTACATCACAGCATTTTTACAGAGGATTCATCTATGCAACGTCGACGTTTTATTAAAGCCTTTGCTCTTTCCGCCACCTTAGTCAGCATGGGTTTAGCCTGGAGCGCACAGGCTGCCGACACCATCAAAGTCGGTATCATGCATTCGCTTTCCGGCACCATGGCCATTTCAGAAACCCCGCTGAAAGACATCGCGCTGATGACCATTGATGACATCAACGCTAAAGGCGGCGTGCTGGGTAAAAAGCTGGAGCCGGTAGTAGTCGATCCGGCCTCTAACTGGCCGCTGTTCGCTGAAAAAGCCCGCCAGTTGCTGACGCAGGATAAAGTCGCGGTAGTGTTCGGCTGCTGGACGTCGGTGTCGCGTAAATCCGTGCTGCCGGTGTTTGAAGAACTGAACGGTCTGCTGTTCTATCCGGTGCAGTACGAAGGTGAAGAGATGTCGCCAAATGTGTTCTACACCGGCGCCGCGCCTAACCAGCAGGCCATTCCGGCGGTGGAATATCTGATGAGTGAAGACGGCGGCGGTGCCAAACGCTTCTTCCTGCTCGGCACCGACTACGTGTATCCGCGCACCACCAACAAAATCCTGCGTGCCTTCCTGCATTCCAAAGGCGTGAAAGACAGCGACATCGAAGAAGTCTATACGCCGTTCGGTTACAGCGATTATCAGACCATCGTTTCCAATATTAAGAAATTCTCCGCAGGCGGCAAAACCGCGGTGATCTCCACCATCAACGGCGATTCCAACGTGCCGTTCTATAAAGAGCTGGCGAACCAGGGCGTGAAAGCCACCGATGTGCCGGTGGTGGCGTTCTCCGTCGGCGAAGAAGAGCTGCGCGGCATCGACACCAAACCGCTGGTCGGCGATCTCGCGGCGTGGAACTACTTCCAGTCAGTGGATAACCCGACCAACAAGAAATTCGTGGCTGAATGGAAGGCTTACGCGAAGGCGCACAAACTGCCGAACGCCGATAACGCCGTGACCAACGACCCGATGGAGGCGACCTATGTCGGCATCCATATGTGGGCGCAGGCGGTGGAAAAAGCCGGGACGACGGACGTAGATAAAGTCCGTGCCGCAATGGCCGGACAGACCTTCGCCGCACCTTCCGGCTTCACGCTGACCATGGATAAAACCAACCATCACCTGCACAAACCGGTGATGATCGGTGAAATCGAATCCAACGGTCAGTTCAACGTGGTCTGGCAGACCGATAAACCGATCCGCGCCCAGCCGTGGAGCCCGTACATCGCGGGTAACGATAAAAAGCCAGATACCCCGGTGAAAACAGCCAGTAACTGATTGTTTTAGCTCCTTCTTGCGAAGGGGTTGAAGAGAAAACCGGTCAGCTCCCTCCCCTGCGAAGGGGAGGGCTGGGGTGGGGTATTAATGGCGACTGTGTTGCTTGCAAAACCCCCTCCCCGCCTCCCCCTTCGCATGGGGAGGAGCAAACCAGCATCAACTTTATGCGGCGAGAACATTATGAGAATCCTCATCCGATCACTGCTTTTCCTGCTTTGTTGCCTTCCGTTGCTGGCAGAGGCGGGGGCGGCGAATGACTTTGCTGCCGCCAGCCGCAGCCAGCAGGCCACGTTATTACAGCAATGGGCGGCGGATCCGCAGCCGGAAAGGCTGCCGCTGCTCGAGGCACTGAAGCAGGAAAACGTCGTCATCGACGAAGCGAAACACGCATTCATCCAGAATGGCGATCGGCTGACGCCGCTGGAAGGCGACGTCAAACCGCAGGGTGACAGTAAAAAAGTCTGGCTGAACAACCGCCTGCGGATTTTGATTGCTAATGCGCTTTCCGCACACCGTCTGGTGAGCACCAACAGCGCCATCCGTTTGCAGGCAGCAAAAGCCTTACAGCGTGAAGCGCAGGCCGATCAGCTGCCGCTGCTGACGCATCGTCTTGAACTGGAAAAAGACAGCACGGTTCACGATGCCCTTTCCATTGCGCTGGCGAATTTACAGCTGGCCGACGCCAGTCCGCAGGTGCGTCTGAAAGCCGTTGAACTGCTAGGCACGTCGGGCGATCCGGATACACAAGGTCGTCTGCAAAGTCTGACGGATCCGAAAACTGAGGCCGATGCGACAGTGCGTGACGCCGCGCTTGCCAGCCTGAAAGCGGTACAACATCGCCTGATGATCGGCGATCTGCTCGGTCAGGCCTTTACCGGTTTATCGCTCGGCTCGATTTTGCTGCTGGCCGCGCTGGGGCTGGCAATCACTTACGGTTTGCTGGGCGTGATTAACATGGCGCACGGCGAAATGCTCATGCTCGGTTCCTATTCAACCTACATGGTGCAGTCGCTGTTTCAGCACTACGCGCCGGGGCTGCTGGCGCTGTATCCGCTGGTCGCGCTGCCGGTGGCCTTTTTCATTACCGCCGGGATCGGCATGGCGCTGGAGCGCACCGTCATCCGCCATTTATACGGTCGTCCGCTGGAAACCCTGCTGGCGACGTGGGGCATCAGCCTGATCCTGATCCAGGGCGTGCGCGTACTGTTTGGGGCGCAGAACGTTGAAGTGGCCAATCCCGGCTGGCTCTCCGGCGGCATTCAGCTGTTGCCGAATCTGGTGCTGCCGTACAACCGCATCGCGGTAATCATCTTCGTCATGCTGGTACTTGGGCTGACCTGGCTGCTGCTCAATAAAACGCGCCTTGGCATGAACGTGCGTGCCGTGACGCAAAACCGCGCCATGGCGGCCTGCTGCGGCGTGCCGACCGGACGCGTTGATATGCTGGCGTTCGGTCTCGGTTCAGGTATTGCCGGTCTGGGCGGCGTCGCACTGTCGCAGCTGAGTAACGTCGGCCCGGAACTCGGTCAGGGTTACATCATCGATTCCTTCTTAGTCGTGGTGCTCGGCGGTGTCGGGCAACTGGCAGGTACCGTGGTGGCAGCCTTTGGTCTGGGCATTGTGAACAAAATTCTTGAGCCGGAAATCGGCGCGGTACTGGGCAAAATCCTGATCCTCGCGCTGATTATCCTGTTTATTCAGAAACGTCCGCAGGGACTCTTCGCCTTCAAAGGCAGGGTGATTGACTGATGAGCCAGCCGCTGACGATTACCGGCGTACAAAAAGCGCCAAAGGTTGCGATTTCGGTGGGCACACTGGTGCTCATCATTCTGATTGTGATGCCGTTTCTGGCGCTGCTGCCGGCCACGAATCCGCTGGCGATCTCCACCTACACGCTGACGCTGATCGGCAAGATCCTGTGTTATGCGATCGTGGCGATCGCGCTCGATCTGGTGTGGGGCTACGCCGGATTATTGTCGCTGGGTCACGGGCTGTTTTTCGCCCTCGGCGGTTACGCGATGGGCATGTATCTGATGCGACAGGCCGCAGGCAGCGGGCTGCCGGATTTTATGTCGTTCCTCTCATGGACCGAGTTGCCGTGGTTCTGGGCGGGCACGCAGCATTTTGCCTGGGCGCTGTGCCTGATCGTGCTGGTGCCGGGCGCGCTGGCGTTTGTATTCGGCTACTTCGCCTTCCGCTCAAAAATCAAAGGCGTGTATTTTTCGATCATGACGCAGGCGCTGACCTACGCCGGGATGTTGCTGTTTTTCCGCAATGAAACCGGCTTCGGCGGCAATAACGGTTTCACCGGTTTCACCACCCTGCTCGGCTTTCCGGTCACCGCCACCGGCACCCGCGTGGGATTATTTTTAGCCACGGTTCTGGTGCTGGTCGCCAGTCTGGTGCTCGGCTTTGCGCTGGCACGCAGTAAATATGGCAGCGTGCTGACGGCGGTACGCGACGCTGAAAACCGGCTGATTTTCTGCGGCTACGACCCGAAAGGTTTCAAGCTGTTCGTCTGGACGATTTCCGCCATGCTGTGCGGCCTGGCGGGTGCGTTGTACGTGCCGCAGGTCGGCATTATCAACCCGAGTGAAATGTCGCCGACCAACTCCATCGAAGCCGCCATCTGGGTGGCACTCGGCGGGCGCGGCACGCTGATCGGCCCGATTATCGGTGCAGGCATCGTCAACGGCGCGAAAAGCTGGTTCACGGTCGCCATTCCCGAATACTGGCAATTTGTGCTCGGCGGCATGTTTATTCTGGTGACGCTGTTCCTGCCGCAAGGCGTGATTGGCCTGCTGCGTAAAAGGAAATCCTGATGAGCCCGATGACCATGACAGAAGATCTGTTTACCCAACCGCAACTGGCCGACCGGCATCGCCGGCAGACCGACCCGATTTTGCAGCTGGAAAACATTAACGTCAGCTTTGACGGATTTAAGGCGCTGACCAATTTGTCGCTGAACATCGGCGTAGGCGAATTACGTTGCGTGATCGGCCCGAACGGCGCGGGGAAAACCACGCTGATGGACGTGATCACTGGCAAAACCAAACCGCAAAGCGGCCGCGTTTTTTACGATCAGCGCACCGATCTGACCAAACTGGATCCGGTGCGCATTGCGCAGTCCGGCATTGGCCGTAAATTCCAGAAGCCGACGGTGTTTGAAGCGCTGACGGTGTTCGAAAATCTGGAGATCGCGCAGAAAACCAATAAGTCGGTATGGGCCTGTCTGCGCGCCAAAATGAACAGTGAACAGCGCGACCGCATCGATGACATGCTCGGCACGCTGCGTCTGGCGGCGGAACGTCATCGCCCGGCGGGCTTGCTTTCACACGGTCAGAAACAGTTTCTGGAAATCGGCATGTTACTGGTACAGGAGCCGCATTTATTACTGCTCGATGAACCGGCAGCAGGCATGACCGATGCCGAAACCGAGTATACCGCCGAGCTGTTCAAACAACTGGCGGGCAAGCATTCGCTGATGGTGGTCGAGCACGACATGGGCTTTGTGGAAACCATCGCCGACCACGTGACGGTGCTGCATCAGGGGCAGGTTCTGGCCGAAGGTTCGCTGCGCGATGTGCAGGCCAACGAGCAGGTTATCGACGTGTATTTAGGGCGCTGAGGAGTCGCATTATGTTGCAGGTAAATGAACTGAATCAGTTTTACGGCGGCAGCCACATTTTGCGCGGCTTGTCTTTTGAGGCAAAAATCGGTGAAGTGACCTGCCTGCTCGGTCGAAATGGCGTCGGCAAAACCACGTTGCTGAAATGCCTGATGGGGCTTATCCCGGCGAAGTCCGGCACCATCAGCTGGCAGAGTCAGGTGATCAATTCCCGCAAACCGCACCAGCGCGTGCAGGCGGGCATTGCCTATGTCCCGCAGGGACGTGAAATTTTTCCGCGTCTGACTGTCGAAGAAAATCTGCTGATGGGCTTATCACGTTTTTCCGGCAGCGATGCAAAACAGGTGCCGGATGAAATCTACCATCTGTTCCCGATCCTGCTGGAAATGAAGCATCGCCGCGGCGGGGATTTGTCCGGCGGCCAGCAGCAACAGCTGGCGATCGGCCGCGCACTGGCCTGCAAACCGAATCTCCTGATCCTCGATGAACCGACCGAAGGCATTCAGCCCTCGGTGATTAAGGAAATCGGCGCCGTGATCAAACAACTCGCCGCCCGGGGGGACATGGCGATCTTGCTGGTCGAACAATTCTACGATTTCGCCGCCGAACTGGCCGACAGCTATCTGGTGATGTCCCGCGGCAGCATTATAAAACGCGGGCGCGGAGAAGAAATGGAAGCGGAAGGCGTACGGGGGCTGGTGGCGATTTAGTCGATACTGACTTTTTCAAGACAAGCTGCTACTTTTCAGCCACATTCACAGCCATTTTCGAATCCCGCTGAAAAGAATACAAAGTATGAAAATCAAAAGTCAGGAAGCTCTGGTGCGTCAGCGCAAGCGCTGGATAATGCTGGCGGTACTGTTGGCGGTGATCGCCGCAGGCCATCAGTGGTGGAAACAAGGGAAACTCGTCTCCGAGCAGTGGAGCCCCAACAAACAATATGTGGTGCGAGAGTATAAAACTTTCGAATTTATTCCGCGCATGACCCTGCCGGGCGACGGCGGGCATTATTCCGGCTATATGCGTGTCTACAACCGCGACGGCAAACAGTTTTACGAAGAGTATTCCGACCTGCTCGACTTTATCGAAGGGCCGTTCTGGGCGAAGGAAGGCGTTTACTGGATGGGAAATGATAATCAGGACATCGTACGGTTGCCGACGTCGCCGGTGGAGTAAAATCCTTTTGAGTAAACCTTAGGCAATCTGAGACTATCAGGCGTACAATTCTTCGAACGAATCGCACGAACCATTCGAAGGAAGTAGCATGAAATCACTAAGCGCTAATGAAGTAAAAACTCAATTTGGCGATGTTCTTTTGAGAGTTCAGCGGGAACCCGTTCAGATCAATCGTAACGGCAAACCCGTCGCAGTAATGCTCTCTATCGAAGATTATCAGATGCTTGAAGAAGTGAAGATGCGGCTTCTTAGAGAAAAAGTGTCGCGTGCTGAAGCGGATATTGCCCGCGGAGACGTCATGGATGGCGAAACCTTTTTCGCTCAGCTGATGAGTGGAAAACGAGACTAAAATGAGTCGCTATCAGATTGCCAGGGAGGCACAGGAGGATTTATTTGATATTCAGGGCTATTCCCAAAAACATTGGGGAAAAGCCCAGTCCGATAAATATCTCTCTGAATTATTTGTCCTTTTTTCTATGCTGGCAACTCATCCTGAGATGGGAAGGCCGGTGTCGTTTCGCGAAGATCTTTTCCGTTTTCCACATCAACACCACATGGCGTACTTTTTAACGACACCTGAGGCGATAATCTTTATCGCTATCATGCATCAAAGCCGTTCTCCTGCTGATGTTCTTTCCATGAGATTGCATGAGCCTGAAGCCAGCTATCTGGCTATCTTTCAGGATTAACAGACACAAAAAAGCCGCGACATGCGCGGCTTTTCACATCTCAACCTAAGGTCGAAAGCTTAGCTTCTGACTTTACGGTAGATAAACAGTACGACGATCGCACCAATCACGGCGACAACGAAGCTGCCGAAGTTGAATCCGTCTACGCGACCAAAACCGAAGAAAGTACTGATATAACCACCCACAACGGCACCGACAACACCCAGGACTACGGTCAGAATAAATCCGCCGCCATCTTTGCCAGGCATGATCCATTTCGCCAGAATACCTGCAATCAGACCAAAGATAATCCAGGATAAAATTCCCATTTTCGACTCCTCCGAATAAATTTCCGTTACCGTGAATATTGTTCAACCAAGTTAGCCAAACAAAAGCAGAACGTTTCGCGCTCTGCGAGCAGAACATGTGTTTTACACGAACGCCCCTCTTCTTGAACTGCAATCAAAGTCTAGCACCGATTCTACAAAACCGCCCAAAATCAGCAGGAAGGGAGAGAAACGCAGAGAAATCTAAGGCAATTTCAGGCTGTGTCAGCACGAATGTGGTTTCGTCAGCTACCCGCATTCGCACGTAAAACTGCGTAAAAAGTAGACCAAATATTTTGAATGAGATACTCAAATCAATCCGTTTTTCATCTTCAGCTATCCGGCCTATTATGCATCCATCGAAAGGCAACCACCTTTCACTCTCATAAACCTGAATGGATTAAACATCATGAAAAACGTCAAAATTTTTGCTGTAGCTGCTACCCTTTCTCTGATTTCTTTCGGCAGCTTCGCAGCTCAACAGATTACTCAGCCATCCGGCGACATGCAGAAAATCGGCGTAATTTCTGCCGCTAACTCAACGACCCTTAGCGGTCTGGAAGCGAAATTATCTCAGCAGGCCAAGGACGCTGGCGCATCTTCTTACCGCATCATCTCTGTGACCGGTAACAACAAACTGCACGCTGACGCTGAAATTTATAAATAATCTCCCGCGTAAAACTCTCTGAAAAGCCTGTGGAAGCCCGACTTCCACAGGCTTTTTTATTTGCCAGTATTTTTATGCCGAATTTCATTTAAATTCGCGATTGCAACGCTCCCATCCTGTTCACTATTCTGGTTTTTTCGCTCATCAGGAAAAGCCATGACCGTTACCGAATCTCTCCTTTCTTATGCACTTGCTGCCGGAATTTTAACGCTGACACCGGGCCTTGATACCGCATTGGTTCTGCGCACGGCGGCCAGTCAGGGCAGCAAAAAAGCCTTATTGTCAGCATTTGGCATCAGTACCGGCTGTCTTATCTGGGGCGCAATGGTGGCGCTCGGCTTAGGCGCGGTTCTTGCGGCGTCGGAAATGGCATTTACACTGCTTAAGTGGACCGGCGCAGCTTATCTGGCCTGGCTCGGTTTGCAGATGCTGCTCAAACCGCGAAGCGAAATGAACATGGCCGCGCCGGAGGGCAGCGGGAAAGTGTTACGCATCGGCAATTCTCCGTTCATAAGGGGATTATTTGGCAATGTGCTGAACCCGAAAGTCGGCGTGTTTTATGTTTCTTTCCTGCCGCAGTTTGTCGCCACAGGCTATCCGGTCGGGCCGTATATTTTTGGACTCGCCGCTATGCACGCCGTGATCGGCACACTATGGTCCATCACCATGATTTCCGCCACGCGCCCGTTATCGCGCTGGTTGCGCCGCCCCGCAGTGGTCAGAACGCTTGATCGCTTAACCGGCACCGTTTTTCTCGCCTTTGCAGTACGACTCGCTATGACTAAACGCTAACTAAAAGGAATCCTGTCATGAAGACCCGTCTTACCCATGCTCCGACAGAACATGATATTGAGGAGATCAAAACAGCTCTGCGCACTTTCAACCGGAATTTTGTTCCTCAGTCGAAATTTCGCGAGTTAGGTATTTTTGTGGAAGACGAGAACGGCAGCAAACAGGCCGGGATTGTGGCGGAAACGGTCGGTAAATGGATGTATATCCAAATGTTGTGGGTCGATGAGTCGTTACGCGGAAAAGATGTCGGAACGCAACTGATTGCCGAGGCGGAAGCAGAAGCTAAAACGCGGGGATGTCGCTATTCGCTGGTGGATACCTTTAGTTTTCAGGCCCGGCCATTCTATGAGCGAATGGGTTACGAGATGCAGATGGCGCTGGAAGATTATATCCGCGATACCCGCACGCCTGAGGATGCGCCGTCTACCCATACCCGGTATTTCCTGACCAAGACATTAGGCTGAATCGGGGAAGCGCGGCTGATAGGGCCGCGCAATTTTTCGGTTATTTAGCCGACAGCGCCAGCCATTCCAGAACCGCAGGACGTTGCCACTGCGCTTGTGCGTACGCCGCCAGTTTCTCCGGCATCGCATCACCATTTAAACGCAGACGGTTCAGCATCAGCGCCAGATCCACATCCGCAATACTCCATTCACCAAACAGATGTTCTTTGTCGCCCAGCAAACGTTCTGCGGCGGCAAACAACTTTTCCGCAGCCTGCTGCGCTTTAGCAGAAAGCGGCGGACATTTTGCCCCGGCAAACACCACTTCCGTTGAGCGCTCCTCACGGATGGGCATCAGGTCACTGCGCAGCCACGCCTGCACTTCACGCGCTTTGGCACGGTTTTCCGGATCAGCCGGATAGATAGCCGGAAACGTCGGCGCAGGGAAAAGCTCTTCAACGTACTCATCAATCGCCGAAGATTCGGATAAAACAAACGTGCCGTTGGTCAGCGTCGGAACGCGACGGGTCAAGGACAGCGCCGAATACGTTTCTTTCAGGTTCTCCGCATCATCCAGGCTGACCGTTTCCAGTTCAAACGGAATGCCCTTTTCAGTCAGCGCCACAAAAGCAGACATTACGTAAGGACTGAAAAAATTAGCATCGGAATACAAAATCAGCGAAGACTGGCTCATGGAAATCTCCTGAAAAAAATAAAGCAAAAGGAAGAAAAACATAGCGCAGAAAGTGGGGTGTGTCGTTAAAAAAACCGATATTTCAGTTCTCCTGTCCGGTGTAAAACCCCCTCCCAGCCTCCCCCTTCGCAGGGGGAGGAGCAAAAACGCGTTCTGCTCCCTCCCCTGCGAAGGGGAGGGTTGGGGTGGGGTATTAATGGCATCTGCGTCGCTATTATTTCAGCCGGAACACCTGAACAATTTCATTCAGGCGACGCGCCTGATCTTCCAGAGAAGCCGAAGCGGCTGAGGCTTCCTGAACCAGCGCGGAGTTCTGTTGCGTGACGCCATCCATTTCATGAACCGCCTGTGTTACCTGACTGATGCCACGTGATTGCTCGTCAGATGCCGAGACGATGTCGCTCATGATATCGCGCACATCCGTGACAGCTTTCATGATTTCTTTCATCGTTTCGCCGGCATTTTTCACCAGCCCGACACCGTGATCCACACGACTTGTCGATTCCTCAATCAGGGCGGAAATCTCTTTCACCGCATCGGCGCTGCGCTGCGCCAGGCTGCGCACTTCCGAGGCCACTACCGCAAATCCGCGCCCCTGTTCACCTGCACGCGCGGCTTCTACCGCGGCGTTGAGCGCCAGAATGTTAGTCTGGAACGCAATGCCATTAATCACTGACGTGATTTCAGAAATACGCCGCGAACTGTCGTCAATTTCCCCCATAATGCCGACAACATCCGTCATGATGCTGTCACCTTTACCGGCGATTTTCGTGGCATTGGCGGTCAGTTCTGTCGCCACGTGGGCGTTATCAGCATTTTGTTTTACGGTCGCCGTCAGCTGTTCCATGCTGGCCGCCGTTTCTTCCAGCGCTGCCGCCTGTTGTTCCGTTCGCGAGGCCAGATCGATATTGCCCGCCGCAATCTGCGACGCGCCGCTGCCGACGGCATGACTGGTGGAAATGATGTCATTCACCACATGGCGTAACTGCGATTGCATGGTTTGCAGCGCAAAGAAGATGCTCGATTGATCGTTTTTCTGCGTCACAATCGGATGTGTCAGATCGCCATCCGCCACCGTCAGCGCAATTTTTGCCGCATCGGAAGGTTCGCCGCCCACAGGGCGTAACACTTTGCGGCTAAAGATAACGCTCAGCACCGCGAAGACCACGATGATGCTGATTACCATCAGCGCCAGCGCGTAATAAAGCTGACGGGTGCTTTCTTTCATCACCGCGTTTACAGGCGCCACGATACCCAGCATCCACGGCGTGCCCGTATTACCAATCTGAATCGGCACAAATTCGGAAAACGCCTTTTCTCCCAGCACCGGAGCCTGCTGTTCGCGGCTGGTCATCTGTCCGGTCTGAATACTTTTCAGCAATGACGGGTCATTTTCCAGCTTATGCGTGATCTGGTCTTTTTTCGGCGAAGAAATGTAATTACCTGACTGCGAAAACAGCATCGCATAGCCGGTGCCCTGATAAGGTTTGATGCTATTGACCAGCGTCTGCAGGGTTTGCAGGGAGAAGTCCGCCGTGACAGAACCGAGGAATTTGCCATCCACCATAATCGGCACGGCAATTGACGTCAGCAAGGTATCCACGCCGTTATAAGGATAACTGTAAGGCTCGAGGATCACCTCTTTTTGCAGCTTGCGCGGCAGCAGATAATAATCACCGCTGCCCGGCGTTTCGTAATCCGTGAGGTTATGCAAAACGACGTTGCCGCTGGTATCCCGGTCCACATAACGGACGTAGCGGCCATCCGGATCCTGCCCTTCCTTGGCGGCGAGGTCTTCATCTTTGCCATCAAAAGCATCCGGCTCCCAGGCCAGCGACATAGAGAGAAAATCCGGGTGACTTTTCAGGGCATTTTGCAAAAGGGTATCGGCCAGTTTGCGGTCAGCATGTCCGGCTTCACGCAGGCTTATCATGCTCTGACCCAGGTCGCGGGCGGCTTGTAATGCGGTATCGAGTTTCTGACGGGCCAGATAGCCGTCGGTGCTGGCGGTTTGTTGCAGATAACGGCGGGCAATCTCACGCTGCTGATTGGCCGACTGCCAGCTGAGCAATCCGACCGTAATGATGTAACCCAGACTGATAGTGATCAGCCCGACCATCAGCATCAGCGTACGGGTACGCATCGCCTTCTTAGGGGCATTTTTCTTTGTTGCAGCCTCAACTCTGGCCGCCGGTGAAAGCGCCTGCATCTGACTCATAAAATTACCCCGGAACAGAAAAACGTACTGTGAAAACTCACGATGAAATAACGCGGATGATCTGTCCCTGATGCTGGCCCGGCAGAAGCGGGAATTCCGTTATCGTCTGAATTATCGGCAACAGGCGGAGATGCTTTAGCCAAAACGGTAAAAAACCGGCCGGCAAAGATAAACGTTCGCATCCTGCTCACGTCTCCCTATACTGCTGTTATGTCGGCTGATTCAGCACCTTTCCAGGAAACTCCTATGAAGTCATGGCTCTTACCTCTTTTGTTGCTTGCGCCACTGTGTTCGCAGGCGGCTTCCACGCCGAAAGAAATCAAAGCGCGATTCAGCCAGTTTAAGGTCGGGGATAAAACCATTTGCCTCGATGACGTGACGTATGCCAACAACAGCAAAATGAAAGTCATTGAAAACGGCTTTGTCGTGTCGAAGCGGAAAAACGTGCTGATTTATCAGAGCAATACGCTGTTTTTGCTGGGAAATGACATCACGGTGAACATCAAAGCGATTATTGAAAGCCGCGCAGGGAAAAACGCCTTCAACAACCAGTTCAAACAGGCCATGATTCAGGTTGAGGGGCTGGACGATCCGGCGCGAGCCAATGAGAAAGCGAAAATCATTCAGTCATTCCAGGATGTGATTTCGGACAAGCATAATGAAACGCCTTACAGCTCCGTGGCGCTGACCGACAAGGGCTACATCATCACGCAGGCCGAAAGCCACTCAACGACCATCAGCGAATGCTACGTAACGCCTTATAAGAAGCCGGAAAATAACAAATAAATCAGAGGGAAATGATGACTATTTTAGCGCCGATGAGTGCCGCGTTTTACCCGGATTTCGCCGAACAGCTGGCAATAGATTATGCCGAAGAGAACGTAACCGCCGGTCTGTGGCAGGCGGATACCGCGCTGGAACGGGCGCGCAGTTCTACGCAAAATGCACTGCCGCAAGGTATTGATACGCCGGATCAGTATCTTTTCGAGATTAAAACCGAAGAGAACGGCGAAACCGCAGGCTATTTATGGTTTTCTAACGTGGAACGTTATGGCGTACGCAGCGCTTTCGTGTACGAGCTGACGGTGTTTCCGCAATTCCGCCGTCAGGGTCATGCGGCGGCAGCGTTCAGATTGATGGAAGAACGCCTGCAGGAACAGGGCTGTGCGGCAATCGAACTGAATGTCTTTGCCAGCAATCCCGGTGCGCAGGCGCTGTACGCCAGCCTGGGTTACGTCACGACGAAAATGAATATGCGTAAACCGCTTAGCGCTGATATTTAATAAATTCGGTCAGCGTACCAATACGGTCATACAATTTGCGGGCCGTATGGTTACTGGTTTTCGTCGTCCAGTAGACGTTAGCTTTGTCGTGCTGGTCGGCGTAAGCGTAAACCGCTTCAATCAGTTTCTGCCCGATCCCCAGTTTGCGTGCGCTGTCATCGACGTATAAATCCTGCAAATAGACCACCTGCTGCATGTGCCAGCCATGATCGTGATTGATACAATTCACCAGCCCGACCAGTTTTCCCTCGTATTCCGCCACATAGCCAAACATGCTGGCGTAGTCAGGCTGAGATAAACGCGTGAAAGTGTAATCAAACTGCGCCGGATCCAGACCTGACTGGTAAAAATCCAGATATGCACGCCACAGGGTTTCCCAACCTTCACGGTCAGCGGGCGTTAACGGACGGATCACAACATCTTGCGGCTGGCTCATGGGGTCATTCTCCTCAGGAAATGAAAACGTTACGGGCGCGAATGCGGATAATGTATCAGGTCGTGGAAACGCACGGAATGGCCGCTTTCGTTGCGGTAAGCATGCGGGCAATCGGCGGCAAAACGCAGCGCCTCTCCGGCACTCAATACGCGCGTTACGCCATCAACGGTCAGCGTCAGTTCACCTTCAGTCACAATCACATGCTCGATTACGCCGGCTTCATGAGGCGTGGATTCACTGCACCCGCCCGGTTCGAGATCGATAACAAACATGTCCATGCGCAACGTGGTGTCGTAGGGAAATAACGGCACGACGCGCATTCCTGAGGTTTGACTGTTGAAGGTGGTCAGCAAGCCGTGGCGATGCAACGCGGCTGACTGCTCAGGCGGCGTTTCAAGAAATTCCGAAAACGATACATTCAGGCCGCTGGCGATTTTCCACAATGTCGCCACCGTCGGGCTGGATTCGCCACGCTCAATTTGCCCGAGCATCGCCTTACTGACACCGGTTTTTTCTGCCGCCTGAGTGAGACTCCAGCCGCGTTCGCTGCGAACGGCCTTAAGCTGGCGGCCAATATGGCGGGTGATTTCCTGCATGGTATCTCCTCTGCGACGATGATCGTTCATCGCCATTGTGCGTTATAACGCACAGTGATATCTTGAGCGCATCCGATGTGCGCTATAACGCACAACAGCATACCGCCAGCGTCCGCTAACCAGAAGGATTTTCACCCATGGCCTCGCGTTTTAGTTTGCAGGATTTAACTTTTTCGGCGGTAATTGCCGGATTTGTCGCGGTTTTAGTCGGTTATACCAGCTCGGCGGCGATTATCTTTCAGGCAGCGGAAGCGGCGGGCGCCAGCGTGGCGCAAATCGGTGGCTGGCTGAGTATGCTCGGCCTGGGAATGGGCGTCACCAGTATTGGTCTGTCGCTGTATTACCGCACGCCGGTCGTCACCGCCTGGTCTACGCCCGGAGCAGCGCTGCTGGTCACCAGCCTGCCCGGCACCTCGCTGAATGAGGCGATTGGCGTATTTATTTTTGCCACCGGACTTATCCTGCTGTGCGGCGTGACCGGCCTGTTTGCCCGGCTGATGCATTACATTCCGCAGGCACTTTCTGCCGCCATGCTCGGCGGCATTCTGCTGCGCTTTGGGCTGAACGCGTTTACCTCGCTGCAAAGTAATTTCGCCCTCGCGGGCAGCATGTGTCTGGTGTATCTGCTGGCGAAACGCGCCCTGCCGCGCTATGCAGTGGTGCTCGCGCTGGCTGCCGGGCTGATCGTCGCCGGATTGCAGGGGGATATTTCGCTGCACGGCCAGACGCTGACCTTCGCGGCGCCGGAGTTTGTCATGCCGCATTTCACGCTTTCCTCGATTATCGGCATCGGTATTCCGTTCTTTGTCGTGACGATGGCTTCACAAAACGCACCGGGGATCGCCACCCTGAAAGCGCACGGCTATCATCTGCCCGTTTCTCCATTGATTACCTGGACGGCGCTGACGGCGTTAGTTTTAGCACCGTTTGGCGGTTTTACCGTCTGTATCGCCGCCATTACCGCCGCAATTTGTATGGGCGGGGATATTCATTCTGATCCGAAAAAACGTTATATGGCGGCGGTGGCGGCAGGCATTTTCTATCTGATCGCGGGCGTGTTTGGCGGGTCCATCGGTATGGTCTTTACCGCGCTGCCGGAAGCGCTGATCCACACCATCGCCGGGCTGGCGTTGCTCGGCACCATTGCGGGCAGCCTGTACCGCGCACTGGAAAACGAAAAGCAGCGCGATGCGGCCATCATCACCTTTCTGATCACCGCGTCCGGCGTCACGCTGCTGGGTGTCGGTTCGGCATTCTGGGGGCTGGCGGGCGGCGTAATTACGCATCTGATCCTGAGTATTCCGGCGCGAAACCGTGATAAATCAGCCGGGAAAGGTTGAGTCCGTTCAAGTTCTGGGTAACAGGTTTTCGTAACACGGCGCAAAGTGACGACGATCACATTTTCTGTCCGGCAAACCCTTTTTACTGGGCGCAATCAGGCCCTTTAAAGAGCGAGAATTCCATGACTATAGCCACACAATCCTGCGTCGTGACCGGGAAAAAAGACGTTTCGGTCATCGACCAGACTATCGACTATACCGGCCAGGGCACGCTGGTAAAAATTACCCGCGGCGGGATCTGCGGTTCCGATCTGCATTACTACGAACACGGCGCGGTGGGCAATTTCAAAGTGCGCGAGGCAATGGTGCTCGGTCACGAAGTGGTTGGTGTGGTGGAAAAATCGGATAACCCAGATTTGCAGCCCGGCCAGAAAGTGGCGCTCAATCCGAGTAAGCCGTGCAAGGCCTGTAAATATTGCCTGTCCGGCGATGAAAACCAGTGTACCACCATGAAATTCTTCGGCAGCGCGATGTATTTCCCGCACATCAACGGCGCGTTCACGCAGTACAAAATCGTCGACAGCGCCCAGTGCATTCCTTACGACAATCAGGTCAGCGACCGTCTGATGGTGTTCGCCGAACCGCTGGCTGTCGCCATTCACGCCGTGAATCAGGCGGGTGATATTCATGGCAAAACCGTTTTTGTGTCCGGCGTCGGCCCGATTGGCTGCTTAATCGTGCTGGCAGCGAAAGCCAAAGGCGCAGCGCAAATCGTGGTGACTGACCCGAGTGAACGCTGCCGGACGCTGGCACTGGCTGTGGGCGCAAGCAAAGCGCTGGATGCCGCACAGGGCGATTTCAGCGAATATCAGGCAGAGAAAGGTTTCTTCGATGTGACCTTTGACGCCTCAGGCCATCCTTCATCCATCCGCCGCTGTCTGGAAGTAACCCGCGCACGTGGCACGCTGGTGCAGGTCGGCATGGGACCGGTAGTGAATGAATTCCCGCTGATGATGCTGATTGCCAAAGAAATTAACTGGGTCGGCAGCTTCCGCTTCACTGAAGAATTCAACACGGCCGTGGAATGGCTGGCGAATAAAACCGTTGATCCGATGCCGTTGCTGTCGGCGGAATTCCCGCATGAAAGCCTGGTGGAAGCGCTGGACTACGCGATGGATAAATCCAAAGCGTCGAAAGTACAGCTGGTTTTCTAGTTCAGTCTGCAACGACACTCACAATATTAAAACATCGTTTCATTTTATGATGTCCTCTGATTTTTATCCTCAGAGGACATTTGCATTATGGTAAAGGACAACGCGAAAAAACAGATCGCACTGCTGCTGGCCGACGGATTTGAAGAAGGCGAAGCTGTGATTGTGCTCGATATTCTCGAGCGGCTGGACATTCAGGTCACCACGCTGGCGTGCCAGAAAAGCCTGACACTGCGCACCTATCACGGCATTCAGATGCAGGCCAACGAATTGCTGTCTGCGCAGGGCGACCGTTTATTCGACGCCGTGGTCATGCCCGGCGGGCCGGAAGGCTCAGTGGCGCTGGCAGCCAGCAAAGAGGTCGTGGAATTTGTCCGCCGTCACGATGAGGCCGGTAAACTGATTTGCCCGCTGTGCTCCGCTGCCGCCCGCGTGCTGGGCGGAAACGGCCTGCTGAAAGGCCGCCGTTACGTGTGTTCCGGCGATTTATACAAAGACGTGAAAGACGGCGTTTACGTCAATCAGTCCTTTGTGGAAGACGGCAACCTGCTGAGCGGTAAAGGATTAGGGCTGGCGTTCGATTTTGCTTTCCAGCTGGCGTACCGCCTGACCGGCGACGCTGAAACCACCAATTTCCAGGCCGATCATATCGATTATCACCACTGGCGCGCCGACCAGAAGCTTTGATCAACATGCTGTGATTAAAACGCTGACAGTGGCGGATAACGAAGATCGTCCTCCGCTGTCAGTTTCATGTCCGTTTTTGGCATTCTCCCTTCTCTCTTTCAGGCGCACACTGACTTCACACTCATCAGATGGAGTCCGAAAATGACACACAGTGCCCTGCTAAACATCGACGTCCAGCGTTCATTCGAACACAAAGATTTCTGGCAGCAGAATGATTTACCGGCTTTCAGCGCAGCATTAACCCGCCTGATCGACGGCTGTCAGACCCGTAATGTACCGGTCATCGACGTGTTTCATGTTAATCCCGACGGCGTGTTCTCGCTGGATTCCGGCCTGGTGACACCGATGTCTTTTCTGAGTCATCAGCCGCAACATATGGTGCATAAACACGTCCACAATTCCCTGACCGAGTCCGGCCTCGACAGCTGGCTGCGCGAAAACGGCATCACGCATCTGATCATCGCCGGAATGCGTACCGAACAGTGCTGCGAAACGACGGCACGCGTGGCCTCCGATCTGGGCTACACAGTGACTTTTGTCACCGAAGCGACGCTGACCTTCCCGATGACCCACGCCAGCGGCATCACGCTGAGCGCGCAGGAAATCAAATTGCGTACCGAGCTGGTACTCGTCGACCGCTTCGCCACCATTTCCGACGTGACCGGTGCGCTGGCGGAACTCGACCGCGCTGTGTGAAGATAGCGTTTTCCCCTGCGGACGGATAAAGCACTATGCAGCGAAATGTCTACTTTGTGACGCTCCCCGGCGTGATGTCTTTGGATCTGACCGGTCCGGCAGAGGCGCTGCGCCTTGCCGGGCAATTCCACCTGCATTACATCGGACCGCAGGCGGAAGTTGTGATGTCTACCGGCCTGACGGTCAGCCATTTGCAACCGCTGCCAGAAAGTCTGCCCGCAGGCAGTATTTTGATCATGCCGGGCGTGGCGGAATCCACCGAAAACTTCGCCTCGCCGGTGGCACAGACCGCCTGCGACTGGCTGCATCAGCAGAAAGGCGCGATTGAGGCGGGGGATTTAACGCTGGTGTGTATCTGTTCCGGCAGCCTGCTGGCCGGGAAAGCCGGGCTGCTTGACGGCTATCAGTGCACCACGCATCACGACGTGATCGGGCGTTTACGCCAGCAGGTACCCGCCGCACAGGTGAAGGATAACCGGATATTTGTCGAAGACCGCTCAGTGCTGACCAGCGCGGGTATCAGCGCCGGTATCGATCTGGCGCTGCATCTGATCGCCACACATCTGGGGCCGCAGGCCGCGCTGGATGTCGCCCGCGAAATGGTGGTGTATTTCCGCCGTGGCGGCGATGACCCGCAACTTTCTCCGTGGCTGCGTTATCGCAATCACCTGCATCCCGCCGTACACCGCGCGCAAAACCTGATGGCCGCCGAACCCGAATCTGCCTGGCAGGTTGAGGACGTCGCCGCAAAGGCACACATCAGCAGCCGTCACCTCACCCGTTTGTTCCGCCAGCATCTGGGGATCAGCGTGCGCGATTACCACGAACAACTGCGCATCGCCATCGCCCAGCAACGCCTGCAACAAGGCGCAGGCATTGAAAAAGCCGCCCTCGCCGCCGGATTCTCGTCCGCAAGACAGTTCAGACGGGCGCAGGAAAGATGGGAGTCTGTACAAGGCTGATTGCAAGTTGAGCAATAAGTGAGTAAAATTTTACTCACTGACGGTTTGTGGGACTGAATAGCTGGGCTAAACAGTACGTCGGTGTCTGCCTGTAAAGGCCGCTGGCCGTGCCGCGATAAGATGAGAATCCAAAGACCTCCGCCTGAAACTGTAAAAAACAAAAAAGCGACCCTGGGTCGCTTTTTTGCTATCTGCGCTTTGTCGGCAGTTTCAGTCCTTTCATTCTCGCATCAAAAATATACCAAAAACTGAATCGCCCGTTTACGCCAACCGGACCAGCCCATTTTTCTCTTGGGTAACCCGTCATCACTTTTAATCGTATATCGCTCGCCGGATGGTTGTTTTTTGTTATTTCGAAAAACAAACAATAATCTACACCCATATAATGCTCTTCGAGATAATAAAAAGTTTCCTGATGCTTATGGGGCGCTCTTGCCAATATCGCATTTTCGTTAATCAACTTATTAACAAGGTCGGGTAAGCGACATGAATAAGTATAACGCTCCCGACAGAAATATCGCCGGTGATTACCAGGACTGTGCGGATAAAACCATAATTCCGACGTGGCCTGATGCGCCGTAAAACAATGATCAGTGTAAACAATAAAAATCCGCAACTGACGGGCAGGGAAATCATGACTGGCGGGCCTCACGGCGATAATTGTCGATGCACGCAGATGCTCCAGCGTATAAATTTCACCGTTTATTTCAAATGGCAGCCAGCATGTCATAATGTTTTGCCTGAATAAATGAAAAGAAAGAGTATCCAGAATAAAATGACAAAGATAATGAAAAATACTTATCGTACTGCAACGGTTTAATAGAAATATATTAGGAGTGAATTAATAATATAATGCACTACTATTCATAAAAAATATAAATAGACAACTCTGTTTTTAACTCACCCAATTCCGCCGGTCAATTTTCCCCAGTCCCATCGCCAGTAATAAACCACCACCAAGCCCGCAGGCGAACAGATACGCGATATTCAGCAGCGGATATTGCGGGAAATCGAGATGCTGGCTGCGCATGGCAATGATGATCAGCGCATGAAAGCCGTAAATGGCCAGCGAATGGCGGGAGATCAGCGCAAATCCCGGCAGGATGCGTTGCGCCAGCGCGTTTTTGAAAACCACAAACAGCGACATCGCGGAGATAAACACCAGCGGACCGCTGTAGACGTAAAAGGTGTCGGCGAAATTCTGGTTAATCTGCATCTGCCGGTAAGTGCCCGTGGCAATCGCCAGCGTGCTTAGGATGAACATGACACTGGCGGCCAGTGTGACCGGCGTTTTTTCGGTATTAAGCTGGCTGATGGCGCGCCCCATCAGGGCATACAATACGTAATAGAAGGTGTCGCCGCTGATATACAAATCCAGCGGCAGAAGATGGATTTTCTGCCACGTCACGACCGGCAGCTGGGGATTTGCCAGCACACCGAGCAACATTCCGGCGATCAGCAAATATTTTCCGGACACGGCCTTAACGTTAATCAGCGGGGAAAGCAGGTAGATCACGATAATCGCATAGAAAAACCAAAGGTGATAAAACACCGGTTTTTCCAGAATGAGACGCAAAGACGGCCAAAATCCGATTTTTGTCATCGTGAGGATATAGATCAGCGAGACGGCGCTGTAAAAAAGCAGGCATAAAGTGACGCGCAGGAAATGCCTTTTTTGCGCACTCTTCTCACCAAAAAACAGCGCACCGGAAATCATAAAGAACAGCGGCACACAAACACGCGAGGCGGAATTAAGCAGATTGGCGAGGTTCCATTCAGCGGAATGCACTGCAGCGAAATTGACCACCAGTGACGTGCTGGCGTGGATCATCACCACCATCATGCAGGCGAGCGCGCGCAAATTATCTATCCAGCTAATTTTTTGGCTCATTAACTGCAATTTCCTTCTTTTCGATGTTCGCTTTGCAGCCTAGCGAGCTTTTGCGCGGCTAACAAGGTAAAAGCACCGATCTCAGATTGTGCTGAAGATGAATCAGATGATTGCGTTGCGCTCAAATAATCGGCAAAATAGCCAGCATTACTGCCTCGCTTGCGAAACCCGCCCGGACAGTCTCTTTTTTTCTGCTAATTTTCAACCGATTAGCCTTACGTCTGTGAAATAACTAAAATGCATAATTCTCCAAATACTGCGTCCCTTTTGGGTCGGCAGGCGCTTTTGTTCCCTCTGTGTCTGGTGCTTTTCGAGTTCGCGACCTATATCGGCAACGATATGATCCAACCAGGCATGCTGGCCGTTGTGGCTAATTTTAATGCCGGGGAAGAATGGGTGCCGACATCCATGACCGCTTATCTCGCTGGCGGCATGTTCCTGCAATGGCTGCTCGGGCCACTGTCAGATCGCCGCGGCCGTCGCCCGGTGATGCTGACCGGCGTGACCTTTTTCATCATCACCTGCCTGGCGATTCTGTTCGTGCAAAACATCGAACAGTTTATGGTGATGCGTTTCCTGCAAGGCATCAGCCTGTGCTTTATCGGCGCCGTAGGGTATGCCGCGATACAGGAATCGTTTGAAGAATCGGTGTGTATCAAAATCACTGCCATGATGGCGAACGTCGCCCTGATTGCGCCGCTGCTCGGTCCGCTGGCCGGTGCGGCGCTGATCCACGTTGCGCCGTGGCAGTCGATGTTTGTGATTTTTGCCGTTCTCGCCGCCATCGCGCTGTGGGGATTATGGAAATCTATGCCGGAAACAGCCTCGCGTCTTGGCGAACCGTTCTCCATGCCCAGCCTGCTGCGTGATTACAAACACGTGCTGAAAAACCGTCAGTTCGTGTGTGGCGCGCTGGCGATCGGTTTTGCCAGCCTGCCGCTGCTGACGTGGATTGCACAGTCGCCGGTGATTTTAATCAGTGGCGAAGGCTTAGCTGCTTACGATTACGGCCTGTTGCAGGTGCCGATTTTCGGCGCGCTGATTATCGGTAACGTGACGCTGGCGCGTCTGACCGGCAAACGCACCGTCGAATACCTGATTAAACTGGGCGCGGGCCCGATGGTGGTCGGTCTGCTGATCGCCGCAGCGGCAACGATGTTTTCGGCGCATGCGTACCTGTGGATGACCGCCGGTCTGAGCCTGTACGCCTTCGGTATTGGTGTGGCGAATGCCGGTTTGTACCGCCTGACGCTGTTCTCCAGCGACATGAGCAAAGGCACCGTTTCTGCCGCGATGGGCGTCATCAGCATGATGATTTTCACGGTCGGGATCGAACTGGCAAAAGTGGCATACGTCGAAGGCGGTGCGGGGATGTTTAACATGTTCAACCTGTTAAGCGGCCTCGCCTGGCTGGCGCTGGTGGTGGTGTTTCTGCGCAGCCGCCAGGTCGTGTTGCCGCCGAACAGCGTAGTGTGATTTCGATCTGAGTCGCCTGCAAAACCCCCTCCCCGCCTCCCCCTTCGCAGGGGGAGGAGTAAAAACGCCGACCTGCTCCCTCCCCTGCGAAGGGGAGGGCTGGGGTGGGGTATTAATGGCAACTCAGAATCAGAATAACCCCATCGGTTTACTCGAATAAGAAACGAGCAGACATTTCGTTTGCTGATAGTGGTCCAGCATCATCTTGTGAGTTTCGCGCCCGATACCAGACTGTTTGTAGCCGCCAAACGCCGCATGCGCCGGATAGGCGTGATAACAGTTGGTCCAGACACGACCGGCCTGAATGTTGCGCCCCATGTGATACGCCACGTTGCCGTCACGGCTCCAGACACCCGCTCCCAGCCCGTACGCCGTATCGTTGGCGATTTGCAGCGCCTCATCCATGTCTTTGAAGGTGGTTACCGCCAGCACCGGTCCGAATATCTCTTCCTGGAAAACACGCATGTTGTTTTTACCCAGCAAAATCGTCGGTTGCAGGTAATAACCTTCATTCAGCGAGCCTTCGAGTTTTTTCTTCGCGCCACCGGTCAGCACTTCCGCGCCCTCTTTCTTACCGATTTCGATGTAATCCAGAATGGTTTTCATCTGACCAGCAGACACCTGCGCACCCATCTGCGTTTCCATATCTAACGGATTACCGGTTTTGATCGCCTCAACGCGTTTGATGGCGCGCTCCATAAAGCGTTCATAGATGGATTCCTGCACCAGCGCACGGCTCGGGCAGGTACAGACTTCACCCTGATTGAAGGCAAACAGCGCAAAGCCTTCAAGCGCCTTGTCGAAGAATTCGTCTTCTTTATCCATCACATCCGCGAAGAAGATATTCGGGGATTTACCGCCCAGTTCCAGCGTCGCCGGGATCAGGTTTTGTGCGGCATAGCCGGCGATTTGCTGGCCGACCTCGGTCGAACCGGTAAAGGCCACTTTGGCGATGCGTTTGGACGTCGCCAGATATTCGCCGATTTCGCCACCCGCACCGTTGACTACGTTGATGACGCCCGCAGGCAGAATGTCCTGCACCAGTTCCATCAGCAGCAACACAGAAAGCGGGGTCAGTTTGGCCGGTTTGAGCACGATGCAGTTACCTGCCGCCAGCGCCGGTGCCATTTTCCAGCAAGCCATCAGCAGCGGGAAGTTCCAAGGGATGATTTGCGCCACGACGCCCAGCGGTTCGTGGAAGTGATAGGCGACGGTTTCGCTGTCGATTTCGCTGATCCCGCCTTCCTGCGCACGTACGCAGGAGGCGAAATAGCGGAAGTGGTCGATGGCTAACGGCACATCCGCGCCGCTGGTTTCGCGGATAGGTTTACCGTTATCCCAGGTTTCGGCGTTTGCCAGCAGTTCGATGTTTTGTTCCATGCGATCGGCGACTTTCAGCAACAGGTTTGCGCGCTGCTGCACCGGCATTTTGCCCCATTCGTCTTTGGCTTTATGGGCGGCGTCCAGCGCCAGCTCGACGTCATCGGTACTGGAACTGGCGACTTTACACAGCACTTCGCCGGTCACCGGTGTCAGATTGTCGTAATACTCTTTTTTTACCGGCGCGACCCATTCGCCGCCAATGAAGTTGTCGTATTGTTTTTTGAGTTTGAGCGGAAAACCGTATTCTTCCGGTTTGACGGCATGAGGATTTTTATCATAAGCCATGATGGAACTCCTTTATGCAGCAGGTTTTTAGCAGAGCGCTGCATAAAGTTTAGGCAGTGAAAATCGAACCGGCGGGATGTAAAGAGAACTCTTCGAGCGGCCTCACACCTTTTTTGCTGCAACGCTGGTGTTACCGCTTCCGGGGGGCGTAGTGCGCGCAAAACTCTCACGCTGGAACAGGCGTTCGACCAGTTTTATCAGCTCAGGATGTTCGACGCACCAGCCCGGCGCGATACGACGAAAGTTGAGATATCCCAGACAACAGGCGACGGCGATATCCGCCACATTCAGGCTTTCAGAATTGAGCAGCGTGCGGCTGGCGGCATGTTTTTCCAGCGCATCCAGTCCGCGCAGCAGCTTTTCACGCTGACGCAAAATCCAGGCCTCGTTACGCTTATCGGCATCGCGACGCCCTTCCAGCACTAACGCCACGGCCGCGTCCGTCACGCCATCGGCCAGCGCTTCGATTTGCTTAACACGTAATGCTTCCAGCGGCTGCCACGGCAACAGCGTGGGCGCGACATTCATCAGCTCGATGAACTGCACAATGATCGGGGAATCATAGAAAATTTCGCCATCGTCGGCGACCAGCGCGGGGACTTTTCCGAGGGGATTGAACTGGGTGATTTTGCAGCCCGGTTCATGGGGCGTGTCGTTAATGAAATCAAACGGGATGCCCTTTTCCAGCAACATCACCGAAATCTTGCGCACATACGGGCTGGTATAGCTGCCGATCAACTTCATCACACCCTCCTCGTTTTCGCCGGAACCTCTTTTAAAGCTAGCAGCCATGCCGGGGTTTACCAGTCATGGCTGCCAGATTTACAGGTTACTCTGCGGGAAACAGGAACGGGTTGATGCCGCTGCCGGAAAAACCTTTGTCTTCCATACGGTCATCGAGCAGCAGCGTGGCAAGGTCGTCCGCCACAGCGTCAGCCTGCGGGTCTTTATCCTGATAAATCACTTTCAGGTAAGCACCGCAATCATCACAGGCTTCGGCTTTCACCGTTGCCTGCTCATCATCAATCGACCACAGATTCAGATGCTCCATCTCGTCGCAGTTGCTGCATTTCGCGCGTACCACATGCCATTCGCTTTCACACAGATTGCAGTGCAGATAGCGCAGGCCACCGGCATTGATCACCGCAGACACAGGAATACTGCCGCAGACCGGGCAGAACTGGCGATTTTCACCGTAATCCGCACGTCCGACGCCGCGAAGTTGCGCCGCCATCTGCGCCCAGTAAAGGGACAGCGCCGCCCAGATAAATGGCGCTTTGTCAGCCGGAACGTGTTTGAAATCCTGGCAAAGCAGTTCTGTCGCCATCATTTCACGCTGAAGGTTCGGGGATTGTTCGAGACATTCCAGCACCTTACGCACCGGCTCAGAAGCGCCCGGTTTCAGGACAGCAATCAGCGCATCCAGCAACGTCAGCCAGTGCGGCGTACGAGGAAACAGAGCGCAATCGAGCGGCGGTTTACCGGCGGCTTTTTCTAATTCTCCGCTCAGATCGATACTGAGTGGAAATTCCTTCAGCACGCGCTGCTGGGCATCGCATATCGCCGCAGCAAAATTGAGATACCCGTCGAGCGGGCTGTTTTCTGCCAGCGCGCGCAGACGATCGGCGCGGCGCTGATAGAGCGTTTTCAGATTGGCGAACAGCACAGGCGGGATGTTTCCCGCCGCGTTTTTACCGTCTGCCAGTTCGTCCTGTGGAACAATCTGGATGCTCATCCGGCTTTCCTCTGGTCTTGTTCTTTTTTCTGCTCTTCATCACGCACCTGGCGATACCAGCGCGGATGATGATACTTCGCCCATGACACCGGCACTTTGCCGCCGGTCATCGCCGCGATCGAGCCTTTCGCCCAGGTCGCCGCGTAGACGTGCATGATGATCACCAGAATCAGCCCGATACCGGCCAGCGAATGCACCAGCAGCGCCAGACGGATCAGCGGGATCGGGAAGAAATCCGCAAACCACGGACGCCAGATAATCACGCCGCTGGCCATCAGCAGCACCAGACAGCTGATCGCCGCCCAGAACACGCATTTCTGACCGAAGTTATAGCGACCTGTGTCGCCGACTTCATGATTGGTCAGCACCTTGTCGATATTTTTCGCCCACACGAGGTCGTCTTTTTCCGGCAGGTTGTGCTTCCAGTAACGGAAGAACATGCCGAGGAAAGAGACGAACATCACCACGCCGAAGAACGGATGCAGGATACGCGCCAGTTGCGGCGTGCCGTAAACGTTCATCAGCCAGTTAAACGACGGGAAGAAAAAGCCGATCCCACTGAGCGCCAGCGTCACAAAACAAAAGGCAACAATCCAGTGATTGAGGCGTTCCACCAGGTTATAGCGCTGGATTAACTTCTCTTTTTTCATGGACGTTTCTCCTCATCGTCATGTTTTTCGCCTTCTTCTGCTTGCTCTTCCTCTTTCACGTAGTTCGGACCCACGCCAAGGAAGTGGAAGGCTGCTGCTGCGAAGGTTACCGCGAAGCCGACTGCAGCCAGCGGTTTCCAGACACCTTTCCATAAAGTGACTGCGGCGCTGATGGCCGGATCTTTCGGCAGGCCGTGATACAGCTGCGGGTTGTCAGCGTGATGCAGCACGTACATCACGTGTGTGCCGCCGACGCCCTGCGGATCGTACAAACCGGCGTGCTCAAAACCGCGGCCTTTCAGTTCGCTGACGCGTTCTGCGGCCAGATCCTGCATCGCGGTTTTGGTGCCGAAATGAATTGCGCCGGTCGGGCAGGTTTTCACACAAGCCGGTTCCTGGCCTACACTCACGCGGTCAACGCACAGCGTGCATTTGTAGGCACGGTTATCCTGTTTGTTGATCCGCGGAACGTTGAACGGGCAACCGGCGATGCAGTAACCGCAGCCGATACAATGTTCTGACTGAAAATCGACGATGCCGTTGGCGTACTGCAAAATAGCGCCTTCCGCCGGACAGGCTTTCAGACAGCCCGGATCGGCGCAGTGCATACAGCCGTCTTTGCGGATCAGCCATTCCAGCTTGCCGTTTTGTTCCACTTCCGAGAAACGCATCACCGTCCAGGATTTCGCACTGAGATCCATCGGGTTATCGTACACGCCGGTATTGATACCCACTTCATCGCGCAGGTCGTTCCATTCGGAACAGGCGACCTGACAGCCTTTACAGCCGATGCAGGTGGTGACGTCGATGAGTTTCGCCACTTCCTGCTGATGGTCACGGGCACGCGGTGCAGGCGTGAACCCGTTGGTTGCGGACTTACGAAGTATGTCCTGTGATTGCATTGCCATAATTCGCCTCCGTTAGACCTTTTCCACGTTAACCAGGAACGCCTTGAACTCCGGCGTTTGCGAGTTAGCGTCGCCGACTGACGGCGTCAGCGTGTTGGCTAAATAGCCCTTACGCGTCGCGCCTTCAAAGCCCCAGTGGCACGGGATGCCAATGGTGTCGACGTGCTTACCGTCGATGGTCAGCGGCCTGATGCGTTTGGTCACCACGGCTTTCGCCACGATGAATCCGCGCTTCGAGGAGACTTTCACCTCATCGCCCTGCGCAATGCCTTTCGAGGCGGCCAGACCTTCGCCGATCTCGATAAACTGTTCAGGCTGCGCGATGGCATTCAGCAACGCGTGTTTGGTCCAGTGGCGGAACAACTCGGTGATTGAATAAGTGGTCGCCACATACGGGAAGTCTTTGGCAGTGCCCATATTCGGCAAATCGCTGGCAAAAATACGTGCGACCGGATTGGAGATCACCGCCGGATGCAGCGGGTTGGTGCCAATCGGCGATTCAATCGGTTCGTAATGCTCAGGGAACGGACCGTCGGCCATTTTGTCGGTGGCAAATAAACGCCCGACGCCTTCCTGCTGCATGATGAACGGCCCCACGCCGGTGCCCGGCGCCGCCGCGCTGTAATCCGGGACATCAAAGCCGGTCCACTTTGCGCCATCCCAGCGGATGATTTCGCGTTTTGGATCCCACGGTTTACCCTGCGGGTCAACAGAGGCACGGTTATACAGAATGCGGCGGTTCAGCGGCCAGCACCACGCCCAGCCGGACGTACAGCCAAGACCGGAAGGATCGGCGTTATCGCGGCGCGCCATCTGGTTACCGGCTTCTGTCCAGCTACCGGCGTAAATCCAGCAGAAACTGGCGGTGGTGCCGTCGTTTTTCAGATGAGCAAAGGTCGAAATCTGCTGACCTTTTTTCGCCAGAAGATTGCCCTGATCGTCATGGATATCTGCCAGCGCTTTGCCGTTAGCTTCGCGGGCGATTTCTTCCGGCAGCGGGTCGAGCGGATCCTGATAATCCCACGCAATATTCATCACCGGCAGCGGATTGGCCCCGCCTTCTTTCTGATACAGCTCGCGCAGTTTCATAAACAGGCGCGCGATAATTTTGCCGTCGTGCAGCGCTTCACCCGGTGGCTCAGACGCCTGGAAGTGCCATTGCAGCCAGCGGCCGGAGTTCACAATCGAACCGTTTTCCTCCGCAAAACAGGAAGACGGCAGGCGGAACACTTCGGTCTGAATATCGGCGGTCTGCACGTCGTTCATCGCACCGTGGTTTTGCCAGAAGTTCGAGGACTCGGTCACCAGCGGGTCGATCACCACCATGTATTTCAGTTTTGAGAGCGCGCGCGAGGATTTATTTTTGTCCGGGAATGCCGCCAGCGGGTTGAAGCCCTGCACGATATAACCGTTCAGTTTGCCTTCAGTCATCAGCTCGGCTTGCTGCATCACGTCGTAGCTTTTGTCCCATTTCGGCAGCCAGTCGAAGCCCCAGTCGTTTTCCGCCGTAGCATGATCGCCCCAGAAACTTTTCATCATACTGACGAAGAAGTTCGGCGTGTTTTTCCAGAAATTGACCTGCCCGTCCACAAGCGGTGTCGGCGTGATCTGTTGCAGATAATCGCTGAAATTCGTCTGTTTTTCCGAAGGCAAAGGCATATAGCCCGGCAGATTCAGCGAGAGCAAACCGAGGTCGGTGTAACCCTGAATATTGGAGTGACCGCGCAGCGCATTCACGCCGCCGCCAGGCATGCCGATATTGCCCAGCAACAGCTGGATCATCGCCGCACAACGGATGATTTGCGCGCCGCCGGTGTGGTGCGTCCAGCCCAGTGCGTAAAGAATGGTCGAGGTTTTATCGCGCGCGCAGGTTTCCGCCAGAATAGAGCTGATCAGCAGGAAATCTTCTTTCGAGGTGCCGCACAGACGCTCCACCAGTTCCGGCGTGTACCGGGAAACATGCTCTTTCAGCAGATTCCAGACACAGCGCGGATCCTGCAAGGTTTTGTCCTGTTTCGCCAGACCGTTTTCATCCAGCTGATAGTGCCAGCTTTCTTTGTTGTAGGATTTTTTCGTCGCGTCGAAGCCGCTGAACAGGCCATCGTTGAAGGCATAATCTTCGCGCACCAGCAGGCTGGCGTTGGTGTACTCCCTGACGTATTCGGTCTGAATTTTATTATGCGTAATCAGGTAGTTGATCATGCCGAGCAGGAAAGCGGTGTCCGAACCGGCGCGGATTGGCGCATAGATATCGGCCACGGCGGCGCTGCGGTTGAAACGCGGATCGACGACGATAACTTTGGCGTTATTTTTGGTTTTCGCCTCAATCACCCATTTGAATCCGACCGGATGCGCTTCTGCCGCGTTTCCGCCCATAATCAAAATGACGTTGGCGTTTTTGATATCGACCCAGTTGTTGGTCATCGCACCGCGACCAAAGCTTGGCGCTAATGCCGCGACGGTCGGGCCATGGCAAAGACGTGCCTGACAGTCGATGGCAACCATGCCCAGCGCGCGGGTGAATTTCTGATCCAGCAGGCCGGTTTCGTTACTGGCCGCGGACGAACACAACATGCCGGTGGTCAGCCAGCGGTTAACCGTGACGTTGTTTTCATTTTTCTCGACAAAGTTGGCGTCGCGGTCATCTTTCATCAGGCGGGCGATACGGGAAATCGCCTCATCCCAGCTGATACGCTGCCATTTATCGGAGCCGGGCGCGCGATATTCCGGATATCTCAGACGGCCTTCGCTGTGGATGTAATCCAGTACCCCTGCGCCTTTCGGGCACAACGAGCCACGACTGACCGGATGATCGGCGTCACCCTCTACGTGGAAGATATTTTCAGTGACGTTTTTCGCGCCGTCGCCCTGGCTGTAAATCAACATGCCGCAACCGACTGAGCAGTACGTGCAGTTGTTGCGGGTTTCACGCGAGCGAAGCAGTTTATATTGGCGGGTTTCCGCCAGCGCGATTGTCGGGGCAAACCCCAATAATGCTGCGGTAGTGCCGGCCATACCGCCCGCACATATTTTGAATAATTGTCTTCTGCTGACTTGCATGAAAGACTCCTTCCCATCATTTGTTAACACATTGCTTTCAAATTGCCGCTTTCCGTTGCAGATGCGGAAGCGGTAAAATTAAGACCTAAAGTCCTGACAGTTTGTACGGCTTATGTAGCCGGAATGTTTATAAGGTTATTGCCAATGGATGTCCATCAAGTAAAAGAACTGAGCGAAAAAGATGATAAAAAAGTGACTCAGATCATCGGAGCCAGTCAAAAACCGGTGATGCAGCGCACACATCCTGGCGAACTGGAAGACGACTGGATTGCAGAAGAAGTGCCCGTTGCGCTGGTCTATAACGGAATTTCACATGTGGTAATGATGGCGTCGCCGAAAGATCTCGAAGCCTTTGCGCTGGGGTTTTCGCTGTCGGAAGGAATTATCGAATCGGCTGCGGATATTTACGGGCTGGACGTAACACCAAACTGTAACGGTATTGAAGTTAACATCGAATTATCGAGCCGCCGTTTTGCCGGGCTGAAAGAGCGTCGTCGTGCCATGGCAGGCCGAACCGGCTGCGGCGTGTGCGGCATCGAACAGCTAGGCGATTTGTTCCGCCCGCTCGCCCCGCTGCCGTTTACCCAAACGTTTGAGCTGGCGAATCTGGATAACGCGCTGAATCAGCTGAAATCCGTGCAGGAAATCGGTCAGCTGACCGGCTGTACGCATGCCGCCGCGTGGATAACCTCGCAGGGCGACTTACTGGGTGGCTGCGAGGACGTGGGACGTCACGTGGCACTCGACAAAATGCTTGGCCTGCGAGAAAAACAAAGTGAATGGCAATCCGGCGCCGCGCTGGTGTCGAGCCGCGCCAGCTATGAAATGGTGCAGAAAGCCGCGATGTGCGGTGTCGAAATTTTGTTTGCCGTCTCCGCCGCCACTACGCTGGCGGTAGACGTCGCCGAAAAATGTAACCTGACGCTGGTCGGTTTCAGCAAACCGGGACGGGCAACGGTGTATACGCATCCGCAGCGGTTACGCTGACCCTCTAAGCTTCACGTGCCTTTAGACAATTTAGGATTGTTTGCGGTTATCTGGTTCTAAGCCCCGTATAACAGGCGCTTACGAGTACCCGTACAAAGGGTGGAGCATAGATAATCATTTTCAATATCATTTAATTAACTATAATGATCCGACTGATTACGCGGTGCTCACAATGACGGTGCCGCCCTACACTATGGAGACGATGAACATGAGTTATTCACTGCCATCACTGCCTTACGCATACGACGCACTCGAACCGCATTTCGACAAAGAAACGATGGAAATCCATCACTCTAAACACCACCAGGCTTACGTGAACAACGCGAACGCTGCACTGGAAAGCCTGCCAGAACTGGCAAAACTTCCTGTTGAAGAGCTGATCGCAAACCTGGACAAAGTGCCTGCGGACAAGAAAGTTGCACTGCGTAACAACGCAGGTGGCCACGCTAACCACAGCCTGTTCTGGAAAGGCCTGAAAACCGGCACCACCCTGCAGGGCGAACTGAAATCTGCTATCGAACGCGATTTCGGCAGCGTTGACGCTTTCAAAGAAACTTTCGAGAAAGCAGCAACCACTCGTTTCGGTTCAGGTTGGGCATGGCTGGTTCTGAAAGACGGCAAACTGGCCGTTGTTTCTACCGCTAACCAGGACAGCCCGCTGATGGGCGAAGCTGTTTCAGGCGCATCCGGTTACCCGCTGCTGGGTCTGGACGTTTGGGAACACGCTTACTACCTGAAATATCAGAACAAACGCCCTGATTACATCAAAGCCTTCTGGGATGTTGTAAACTGGGACGAAGCAGCAAAACGTCTGGCTGAAGCGAAGTAATTTCGCTTTACCGCCCATAACGGGCACGATGTTTTCGCCAATGGCGGGTCACTGACCCGCCTTTTTTATGTCCATTTTCATGTACTCTTTATTGAGTAAAGACCTAAGCCTGATCACTGTTTTATTGCCAATTATTCATTTCCCCTCTGCCCTTATCCGATCCCGCTCGCATTAATCAAAAATACGCGCCGTTCCCTATAAAGTTTCTCTTAAGTCCACCGATAGGTTGTTCACAAAGGCGTCACAAAATCACTTATTAATTTTAAAGGGATGTTCGACGGAGAATGAACATGAGCAACGGAACAGGTCTTTCGCAGTGGATGAATAATCTCAAGGTCGGCACCAAACTGGGTCTGGGCTTCGGGCTGGTACTTCTGATCGCCGCGGCCATCACCGTGGCAGGGATGATCAAATTTAACGACATCAGCCAGCGCGCTGAAAAAGTCGATTTCAGCAACCAGATGAATGCGCTGTTAAACGAAGCCCGTCTCAGCCGCACGCTGTATCAGCTCAATTACGATCCCGCTTATCTCAAACAAAACCAGGACAAAATCAGCGCACTTTCGCAGCTGATTGCCCAGTCGAAAGACAAACTGGAGTGGGATGCAGCGAGTCTGGCAGAACTCAATCAGGTGCCGGTTAAAATCCACGAATATCAGCAGGCTCAGGACGCCTTTAAGCTGGCTGTCGATAAGAAGGATGCCGTTCGCGCGAGCTGGAACCTTTCCGAAACTGAAGCCGTGGTGACGCGTTTACAGGATCAGTTGCGCGTGGAAGATGCCGATCCTTCCATCCGTCTTTCTCTGGCTGAGGTAATTCAGAAACTGATCAGCGTGCGTTATAACGTGCGCGGGCTGTTGCTGAGCATTAACAAAGAATCCGAAGCCAAACTGTTGCAGTCGATTGATGACACACAAGCGAATGCCAAAAAGCTGAATGCGCTGCTGTTGCCAAATCAGCAGGCCACTCTCGCCCCGCTGATGAGCGCGCTGGCGACGTATAAAAGTCACGTTGTGGCGTATATGCCCGCCTATGAAGAAGAGCAGAAAAACTCCCAGCTGCTGTCGGTAAAAGCCACAGAAATGAATGCGCTGGTGGCGAAAATCTTCAAAAACGAGCTGGAAAATACGCATCTGGATATCAGCCATGCGCAGATGATCATGATGGTGATTACACTGATTGTGATGCTGGCCGGCATCATCATTGCGTGGCGCATTACCCGCCAGATTGCCCAGCCGCTGCGCGATACACTGAAAACTGCCGAAGCTATTGCTCAGGGTGATCTGACCGCCGCACATCCGACAACACGTCGTGACGAGCTGGGGATGCTGATGAACGCAGTCGCCGCGATGAGCCAGAATCTCAGCACCATGATTTATGAAATCCGCTCCGGCGTTTCGCAGGTGTCCCACGCCGCAGCTGAAATCGCTGCGGGGAATACCGATCTCTCCTCACGCACCGAGCAGCAGGCGGCGGCCGTTGAAGAAACCGCTGCCAGCATGGAAGAGCTGAGCGCAACGGTGAAACAGAACGCTGATAACGCCCATCACGCCAGCAAACTGGCCAGCGAGGCTTCAGGCACGGCGACGCTTGGCGGCAAGCAAGTTGGCGAAGTGGTCGATACCATGCAGCAGATTTCCGGCAGCTCAAAACGCATTGCCGAAATTACCTCGGTCATTAACGGCATCGCTTTCCAGACCAACATTCTGGCACTGAACGCAGCGGTTGAAGCTGCGCGAGCCGGTGAACAGGGACGCGGATTCTCCGTGGTGGCCTCTGAAGTCCGCACACTGGCGCAACGCAGCGCGCAGGCGGCAAAAGAGATTGAAGGGCTGATTGCCGAGTCGGTTGAACGCGTCAGTACCGGTGCCAGACTGGTGGAAAATACCGGGCGCACTATGCAGGACATCGTGAAATCCGTCTCGCATGTTCGCGATATTATGGGTGAAATTGCCTCGGCGTCTGACGAGCAAAGCCGGGGTATCGCGCAGATATCACAGGCGATTGTGGAGATGGACAGCACCACCCAGCAGAACGCCGCGCTGGTTGAGCAGTCGTCTGCTGCCGCTGATTCCCTTGAAGATCAGGCTGCTACGCTGACGCAGGCGGTTTCGGTATTCCGTCTCGCCGGGAACGACAATATGCTGAACGCACCGGCGTCCGCCCCGCTTCGTCGCCCGACTCTCGCACCGCCAGTGCAAGGCAAAACCAGCCAGGAAAACTGGGAAACGTTCTGACCCCTCTTTACTGCGCGCAGTTCCCTGATTGCGCGCAGGTATTCCTTCTATTCCCGCTGCTCAATGCAGGTTATGCTGGTGTGAGTGACATTTCAGCAGCGGAGAGCTTATGCATTATCCCGACGTGTACATCGGTACCATCGAGCAATATCCCGATTTCTCACTCAGTGCGATTGCCAAACGTCAGGTTGATGGTGGCATCGCCTTAACGCCTTTCGGGCTGGAAGGCGATCAGCAGGCCGAAAAGTCATATCACGGTGGCGCTGACCGCGCGCTGTGCCATTTCCCCCGCGAGCATTACGCCTGGCTGCGCCAGCAGTTTCCCGAAGAAGAAGATCGTTTCCATCCGCCTGCTTTTGGCGAAAACCTTTCCACGCTCGGCATGACCGAAGATAACGTATTTATCGGCGATATTTTCCGCTGGGGCGAAACGCTGATTCAGGTCACGCAGCCTCGCGCGCCCTGCTACAAGCTGAACCATTTTCTCGACTGCCAGAATCTGTCGCCACTGTTGCAGCAAAGCGGCCGCTGCGGCTGGTTATATCGCGTCGTGGGCACAGGAAAAACCAGTGGCGATCGTCCGCTGGAATTGCTGACGCGCAACAGTGAAGTCTCCGTCTCCGAAGCTATTTCTATTGCGTTTCACATGCCGTTCGATGAAGAACAGTACCGGCGGCTGATGTCTGCGGCGGGGATTTCAGCAAGCTGGAGTAAAACCATGCAAATGCGTCTGGTGAATCGCAAGATTGAGGATTTTGGGCGGAGATTATTTGGGAAGTAAAAACACATCGGGTGTAGCTGGCGGGGTTTTTCTTTGCTCCTCCCCCTGCGAAGGGGGAGGAAAAGTTACACTAGAATTCTTTTTTCGCGAAACCGGTCACCGCTTTCAGGCCCATTTCACGGCCCAGTGCAGTCATCGGGTGAACCACCACGATACCGCGTACAGTTTTCTTCAGCGTGCCCATATCAGCCTGTTCTTTCTTGGTGATTTCACGGCTGAACAGCTTTTCCAGTTTCTGCGCTTCAGTGCTGAGTTTTTTCACACGCACTTCTTTCAGACGCGCGATCTCGGCAGCCAGCTTTTCTTTCTCTTCTTCGTGCTTGTCGATCAGTTCAGCATTACCTGCCTGAATAACGGTCGCATCTTTGTGATTCAGTGCATCCAGCATGTCGCTGAGACGCTTGATCTCGGCTTTTTCGACTTCTTTCATGATTTCAGATCCGTTCATGCCGCAGCGGGCACGATTGTAAATTGGGAATAATAACCGTCAGTGTATCAGGAAGTGCGCGATTCTTCAGCTTGCTCCTGCGTTTCTGCCAGCCCGGGCGGTAAACCACACATCTCACAGGCACGCTCGCCAATGCGGATCATCGCCGAAATATAACGGGTATCAAAAACATAACAGCACGACAACCGCAGGCCGTTACTGTAGCGACCGCTCGGCGAATACAGTTGTCCCGGCGTCATGCAGATTTTATCTTTCAGCAACTGGCGAAACAGCGTGACGCAATCAACGCCCGGCGGGAAATCGACCCAAATCACAAAACCACCCGCCGGTTGTGTGGCACGCGTCCCCTGCGGGAAATGGCGGGCGATCAGCGCGCGCGCCTGTTCAACCTGTGATGCGTAGCGTTTGCGTAAAGCCCGCAGATGATGGTCATAACCGCCCGATTCCAGAAACACCGTCAGCGTTTGAGAAAGCAACGCGGATTCTGCCATCGATGACACCGCTTTCAGTTTATGCAGCTTATCGGCAAAGCGCCCGCCTTCTACCCAGCCAATGCGGAAATCGGGCGCCAGCGTTTTGGTAAAGCTGGTGCAAAACAGGATCCAGCCGTCACGATCAAAAGATTTCACCGCCGGAGACAGCGTCGCGCCAAACTGAATTTCAGCGTAAAGCCCGTCTTCTATCAGTGGAACCTGATGATCGTTCATCAGGCGCGCCAGCCTTTTCTTCGCTGCCAGCGGCATAGTGAAGCCGAGCGGATTTTGCGCCGTCGGCATGGCGATCACCGCATTCAGCCGTTTCTCGGTGAGCAGCATTTCCAGCACATCCAGGGATAAACCGGTTTGCGGATCAGTCGGGATTTCCACCGCTTTTAGCCCGAGGCTCGCCAGCATCGGCAGCAGATAAAAATAAGTCGGCGTTTCCAGCCCGACGCTGTCGCCCGGTTTGGTGGTGACGCGCAGCGCCAGCTGTAACGCTTCCATACAACCGTGCGTAATCGTGATGTCGGCCGGTTCTAAAATCATGCCGAGCGTCAGCGCACGGCGGGCGATTTGCTGGCGTAACGCCGGACTGCCCGGCGGCAACGCGTATTGCCCGATGAGATTTGGCTGACGGCGCAGCAAAGACGACATAATCCGTCCGAGCTTTCCGGTCGGATAAAAATCATTCGACTGCGGACAGGCCAGCGACAGATTGGTATACGTCGGGTCGATTTGCGAGGCGAAGACTTTGTCGATCAAATCCAGCACTTCATCTGCCGGTTCTGCGGCGGGCGTCTGCGGTTGTTCGTGTGTCTGATGAGTCAGCGCAGGCAGTGCTGCACGGACATAAAATCCGGACTGCGGACGCGCCTCGATAAACCCGCGATCTTCCAGCCGCCGGTAAGCCGCCACCACGGTATTGATGCTGACTGACCAGGTTTGCGCACTGCGCCGCACCGATGGCAAGCGGCTGCCGGGCGCCAGTGTGCCGCGACGAATGGCATCGGCCAGTTGTTCCGCCAGCTGGTTATATCGGGTGTCGCTGAAATCCGCAGTATCAGTCATGGTGTCAGTTCCGTGAAAAGTGATGGATACAGTTTTTCGTTACGCAATCTGTAACCATGACAATAGCGTATTTCTGGTTCTGTTACCTTTCCTGTTCACTGTTTACTCTGGTTGTCTGGAAAACAGGGGATGCAGGAAAACTAAAATGATAGATACCGCTTTTGTCAGTTACGTCACCGTGATGTCAATTACGCCAGGCCCGAACAATCTTTTGCTGGCGGCTTCCGGGGTGAATTTCGGGCTGCGCCGCAGCGTGCCGATGATGCTGGGGATAACCCTCGGCTGCGTGGTGCAGTGCGCCCTGATGACTTCTATGCTGGCGATTTTACTCAGCTGGATGACGGTCGTGCGCCTGCCAATGGCGGCGATCGGTTGCGCGTATCTGTTCTGGCTGTCGTGGAAAATTTACCGTTCCGGCTCGCCGAAAGAAGGCGAAAAACAACAGCCGATGAATATGATTAATGGCGCGTTATTTCAGGCAGTGAATCCGAAAGCCTGGCTGATGGCGACCAATGTTGCGATTCTGTTTACCCCGCCGGATGGCAATATGCTGCATCACACACTGCTGATTTGCCTCGGCTTTGCGCTGATCAATCTGCCGTGCATTCTGGTCTGGGTAGTGATGGGTGACAGGTTACGTCAGGCGTTACGTGTGGAATGGAAACTGAAGATGTTCAACACGATCATGGGCGGGATGATGGCGTTAACCGCGCTGTGGCTGCTGGTCGGCGAAGTGCGCCATGCGCTTAACTAAAACGAATCCCCAAAATAGTTCGGGTTACAGAAAGGCGGCAAATGATGGAGTCCCGATGAGCTTACTCAAGTAAGTGATTCGGTTAACTTAACGCAGCTAACGCATCTGCGGCTCGAAGTATGACGGGGTTTTATTTCTGAACCGGAGAGAGCCTGGAAGGCTGCTGATTACTGATATGGGCGATCAGCCCGGTCACGGAAAGGACCATCGTGGAGCGGACGATTTGCTGGTAACGCTGACGTTGCATGGCGATCAGCGATTCGTCAGCTTCTCCCGGTTTCAGGAACGTCGGTGCCGGTGGCAGCTCCGTCACACAATGCAGTTCACCGAACGGGCCGAGAATTTCATCATCGGTAAAACGATACTCTTCGCCGTCGTAATTCAGCTCTTCACGCAGCGCCATCAATAATTCCGCATCTTCATATTCATGACGACTGATCACACCCAGCGCATAAATCAGTTTGAGACGCACCGACAAATCACCGAGCGGACCAGTGCCGGTCAGTAACGGTTCGACCGCATATTTCACCGCGTAATCGTCTTTGCGAAAAACCTGCACCACCAGAATATCCAGCGCTTCGGCCAGTAATTCCACGGCAGTCATCAAAAAACTGCGCACAGTTTTACCCGCATTGAGCTTTTCGAGTACACGGTTTTCAAACGCCTGAGCTTTTTCCATAGGGCTTACTTGCAGTAAAGTGCCGATGCTGACAGCGCCCCTGGCGTCATCCATGATGCGCGCATGTCGGACAGAAACATCCTGCCCGACAGGGCTTTCTTTGCCTGGTGTTGGCGAAATCAAAATAAACGCAGTATTAGTGCATCGATTCGTAGAGAGCGACGGCTTTCGCCACAACTTCGCCATCTTCTGGCAGACCTGAAATCTGGGCGAGGGCGGCTTTTGGCCCGACTTTCTCCAGCAATTCTACCAGTTCTTTAGCTTGCGGGTCTTGCTCGCTGCGGTAATGCATCGCGGCGGCAATCCCTCTGATCAGGTTGTCGTTCGGCAGGCGGTATTCCTGCGTGCCCAGCAACGGTTTAATCAGTCGATCGCCTGCGCTTAGTTTACGCAGTGGCTGACGGCCAACGCGCTCAACGTCGTCATGCAGGTACGGGTTTTCGAAACGGGTCAGAATTTTTTCGATGTAGGCAAAATGTTTTTCCGGGTCAAAACCGTAACGGCGGATCAGCACTTCACCGCTTTCTTCCATCGCACCACGAACCACCAGACGCACTTTCTCGTCGAGGATTGCATCACGGATTGTCGCGTGACCGGCTTGCTGACCGAGATACGCGGTGATTGCATGACCGGTGTTCAGGGTGAACAGTTTACGTTCGACGAACGCCATCAGATTATCGGTCAGCTCCATACCGGCGATGTGCGGCAATTCACCTTTAAACTGGGTTTTATCCACAATCCATTCGCTGAAGGTTTCCACGGTGACTTCCAGCGGATCGGTAGTACCGGCTGCCGCTGGCGGAACGATACGGTCTACGGCGGAATCGACAAAACCGATATGCGCTTCAACCCAGGCCTTTTCATCTTCCGGCAGCGCGTTGAATACGTGCTGTTTGAACTGGCTGGTGCCGCGCACCATGTTTTCACAGGCGATAATATTCAGCGGCTTTTCGTTGCCCTGCTGATGACGCAGAACCAGACCTTTAGCCACGTTTGGCGCGATTTTTTCCAGCACGGTCGGGCCGACGGCAGTGGTCACCAGATCAACTTCGGCGATCAGGTTAATGGCATCCTGACCGGCGCTGTTTACGGCATTCACATTACTGACAGGCTCAACGGTGGCCTGTTCGCCGACAACGTGCACGTCGTAGCCTTTGCGGCTGTTCAGCGCATCCAGCAAGGCAGGACTGACATCGGCAAACGTCAGTTCAATCCCGGCATCAGCCAGTAATTTACCGATAAAACCGCGACCAATGTTACCTGCACCAAAATGTAATGCTTTCATATTTATTCCTTCAAATCGTGAGGAGCACCGGGCTCCGAATCAACAAGCGGGTCTCGTAAGACCCGCTTAGTAATTACTTTTCGATTAACTGCTCAGTATCAGCCGCGAAGAATAGTCAGTACTTCTTCAACGCTGGTGGTGTTCGCCAGACGCTCGATAACACCGTCTTCGTCCAGTGCCGTGGTCAGTTTGGTGATGACGTTGATGTGCTCATTATTGCGTGCTGCGATACCGACGACCAGACGTGCGCGGTCATCTTCATCATCGCCCCAGCGGATACCCGCCGGATACTGGCAGAACACGATACCGGTTTTCAGTACACGGTCTTTTGCTTCGATGGTGCCGTGTGGCACAGCGATGGATTCGCCCAGATACGTCGAGGTCAGCTGCTCACGTGCCAGCATCGCGTCGACATATTCTGCCTGAACATACCCGCCTTTCACCAGTTGCTCACCCGCAAAACGAATCGCTTCTTCTTTCGTGCCAGCGCTCAGGCCGAGGAAGATATTGCTTTCGCTGATTCGGAACAGGTTTTCGTTTTCATTGTCTGCCACGATGCTGTCGCCCAGCGTCGTCGTCACTTTCTCTTTGTACTGGCTGGCTTTGTTCACTTCCACCAGACGGGAAGTCAGGTCAGTGTACAGGCCGCTGTCGAGGAAGTTGGTCAGCGAAATGTGCTGCGCATGTGGCACCTGACGCATGGCGCGTTCAGTCAGGTCACGGTGTGTAATCACCAGATCCACATCATCAGGCAGATTGTTGATGGCGCTGTTGGTGACGCTGATGTTGGTCAGTCCTGCATCCTGCACTTTTTTGCGCAGAACACCGGCACCCATTGCGCTGGAACCCATACCGGCGTCACAGGCTACGATGATTTTACGTACGGTAGACAGGTCGCCCGCCACGCCTGCAACAGCAGGTTTGCCGCCTTTAGACTGTGCTTTCATGTCCTGCATACGGCGTGTTGCTTCGTCCAGATCGTCGCCGTCTTTCGCTTTGGTGGTTTTCAGCAGCAAAGCGGAGATAACGAAGGACACCGCAAAGGCTGCCACGATGGCCGCGATATTAGCGAAGTACGCACCTTTTGGCGTCATCGCCAGCACGGCCAGGATGGAACCCGGAGAAGCCGGAGACACCAGACCGCCGTTCAGCAGAGTCAGGGTAAACACGCCCGTCATACCGCCCAGAATGACCGCCAGTAACAGGCGCGGGTTCATCAGTACGTATGGGAAGTAAATTTCGTGGATACCACCCAGGAAGTGGATGATTGCCGCGCCGCCAGCAGATTGCTTGGCGCTGCCACGACCGAAGAACATGTACGCCATCAGGACGCCCATACCCGGACCCGGGTTCGCTTCGATCAGGAAGAAGATTGATTTACCGGTTTCAGTCGCCTGCTGGATACCCAGCGGAGAGAAGATACCGTGGTTGATGGCATTGTTGAGGAACAGGATTTTCGCCGGTTCAACAAAGATAGAGGCCAGCGGCAACAGGTTATGAATAACCATGATGTGCACGCCTGCAGCCAGCACTTTAGACAGCGCTTCTACCAGCGGACCAATCGCCAGGAAGGCCAGGATCGCCAGCAGCATACCGATAATACCGGCAGAGAAGTTGTTAACCAGCATCTCGAAGCCGCTTTTGATTTTACCGTCAACCCAGCGGTCGAAACGCTTGATGCACCAGCCGCCCAGCGGACCTGCAATCATAGCGCCGAGGAACATTGGCATATCCGCACCAACGATAACACCCATAACGGTGATTGCACCGACCACACCACCGCGGTCACCACCGACCAGACGACCACCGGTATAACCGATGAGCAATGGCAGAAGATAGGTGATCATCGGGCCAACCAGCTTCGCTAATGTTTCATTAGGGATCCAGCCGGTAGGAATGAACAGAGCGGTAATGATACCCCAGGCGATAAACGCGCCGATGTTGGGCATTACCATGTTACTCAGGAAGCGACCAAAGTTTTGAACTTTGATCTTAACGTCTGGTGAAAACATAAAACGCACCCCTATTGATACGCGCTGACAATAGAGCGCGTGATATCAGTTAATTATCGGTGACGGTTATTTCGGTTTTTGTGCCACTGCTTTAAAAATCCGTCCGTCGAATTGCTGTCTGCGAGGCGGACTCTACCACGTGATTATAGGCCTCGCGTAGCCACCCGGCAGCCCGTGATGGAGATCACACGTATACGGCCATCACCCCCTCACTTTTGGTGATCATGATCACAAAAACACCCTGTAACCCGGCTACACTGATTATTATTTAAACGCAACACCGTCAAAAATGTGACTTAAATCACTATTTGTTAACGATTCTTTATCATTAAAACGTGATATTCATCACAAAGTATTTTTGGGCAGACGGGCTTATTTCGCTTAAAAAGCATTCAGACGTGTCACGGTAATGGAAAAGTGAGTTTACGGAGGAGAGGTTGAAATAAAATTACAAGGGGGAGCGGGTATCCCGAATACCCGCGTCTTCGTTAATCGGGGAGAGGTTCATCACGAAGCTTATGAGTAACATTCAAAATCACTTTTGATTCAGAATCACCATAGCTATCCAGATATTGTGGATCAACGTGATGGGAAGCAGGGATTTCATAAGAAATTGGCTTGCCTCTGTCATCTTTTCTTGGACGGCTATAACCGAAAAATTTTGTATACCGCCTCGGTGCCGTTCCCTCAAAATTCTCGAAAATAACCTTTTTAGTTTTATCCGTACTGTCGGCGTGAGCTATCGAATCACCGTGAAGGTCTTCAGCCAGACTCTTGGCATAAGGTTCGATATAAACCACCCTCTTCAAGCCGGCGGCAACAATATGTCGTGCGCAGTTGTGGCAAGGATAAGTCGTGCAATAAAGTGTCTTACCACAAGTAGTTGCATTCGCAAGACGCGCCATCGTTGTAATTGCATCCATTTCGGCATGAATAGCACGCGAGTATTCAATCAGGGACTTTATTTTTGGGGTTTTCATAATCTGTATTGCAAGTTCATTCGCCCGTGACGGATCGCTTCGGGCGATCACTGCTTCGACCTCACGCCTGACTAAATCCTTGTGCATATCACTATGGCAGCCATCGTTGTTATAACAGCGTTTATCGCTCTTGCTTTCACAGGAATAGAGACCTCCACCTGCAGCAGGTACATCATTGCAGCCAGTGGAGAGGATGTTGCAATTATCATCCATAATAGCAGCCCCCACCTGACGCGATAAGCAGGCAGAGCGTAATGCGGCTGAATTTGCGGTGAACATGCCGGTTTCATCCTGGCTGGGACTCACATTATTTGCGCCATGTACAAGGTCGATAAATCGGGCTATCGATTTTTTAATCTGATCATTATTTATGTTCCTGATAAAATAATCGGCACACTGCAATGTGTCCTCGACATGTTGACCATAAGGGTACTCGGAACGCCTGTCGCGCCTGATTATTTCGGCAATCTGATGATCGTTAAGAAAATCCTTTTTCAAATTAATAACTCTTTCATTAATCGTTCTCACTAAGCCGATCAGATAAAAATTATTACGATACACCTCACGAAAGAGATCAACTTCTTCAGGATGTTTTAATTGATCGACAATGTAAGCTATTTTACTGGTTGATTTTCCTGATACTCCTTTAAAATCTCCCGTATTTAAATTTGCCGTCCTGATAACTTTTATTTTCCGGATAACCAATTCGGAGTTAATGATATTGCCATGTTTTTCACGCAGAGTATTACCGAGATTTTGCAACTGGATAAAATGCTCATAGCCTTCAAGTTTCTTTAACTCTGCCGCTTCAGCAGCTGACAGGGTGTCTGCCATTAAATCGCTAATTCTTATATGCACAACATGATAATTACAGGCTTTAAGTTTAGTGATGATTTTTTCTTTAAGGGTTTTAACCCCTGATCCACTCGCCCCACAAAGTCCGATGACCAGTTCTTGTGAGCGGCGCTCACGAATATCATCAATGCTGTTATTATTGCCGAATGATTGATTTGATGCAGGTAATGAAATGATTTTTTTTGCCGGTTCAGCCATAGACACTCCAATGACTGGACAGCCTGAATGTTACCAGTCTAGCTTGGCTGCTTCTTCCAAAACCTGAGCCATGGCCTTTTTATATGCAGCAGACTGACGCCGGGCCAAAAGATCAATAACGTGCTCTGATCCCGTGCTCTCCACTGCTGAGAATTCGGAATGCTGTTCATCCGTTTTCAACGCAGCATAATCAGCGAATTGAACAATCATAAACTATCCATGTAATAAGTGAGAATTTGAGGGAACTCTGATGTCAGACCTAAATAATCAGAGATTGCTTCACTGGAATAAATATCCATGAAGAAAGGAAGGTTACCACGAGAAAACCAACGAAGTGCGTAAAAATTTACTCAGTTTCAGCCATTACATTCAATACTGAGAAGTGCTTTCCAAACTATAGTCATGAAAAAATCCGACAGCATTGGCTGCCGGATTGAACTCCGAATTACTTCCCGCCCTGCGCCTTCACAATGGCTGCCTGCAAATCTTCGGCAGACACGGCGCCCGGCAGCACGGTGGTGTTTTCAGCGGTCGCGCCGCTGGTTGGCATCACCACGAAACCTGGCGTGCCGCTGAAGCCCAGCGTACGTGCCAGTTCATCGTTCGATGCGATGGCTTCGTGCGTTGCTTTACGCTGTGCGTCGGTCGGTGCTGTGGCTTTGGCGGCTTTCACTGCGCCCGCGATATCGGCATCGGTCAGTTTGCCTTCGTCGTGGCCGGAGCGGTAAATGCTGTTGTGGTAATCAAAGTACGCCTGAGCGCCTTTTTCTTTCCATATAGCCATACCGGTTTCAGCGGCAGTGATGGACGCTTTCCAGCGGTCACCGAAGATTGGCCATTCTTTAAAGACGAAACGCACGTTCGGATTGGCTTTCACTGTCTGCTCAACCAGCGGCGCCATGTGACTGCAATACAGGCACTGGTAATCGAAGAATTCCACGAATGCCACTTTGGCATCTTTCGGGCCGTAGCTTGGGGTCGCCGGGTCATTCACCAGCGCTTTGGCGTTTGCCAGCACTGCACTCAGGGTTTGCTGTTGTTGCTGATCAGCCTGCTGTGCCTGCAATTTCTGGCTGACCTGCACCAGAATTTCCGGATGCTGCAACATGTAATCCGCCGCAATTTTACCAATGGCTTCCTGCTGCGCCGGGGTGAAATCTGCGGTTGCGCTGTCGGCAGCAAAAGCCAGCGTCGGCGCCAGCACCAGAGAAGCCAACAGAGTCATCGTCTGACGTTTCATCAAAAATCCTTAAAGTGAAATACGGGGAAAATCGAACAGTTGCCTTCAAAAGTAGAGGAATTTGGCCGGATTTGCAGGCTAAAAATTGTCATTTTTTATAAATATAAGGGCAGGAATGACGGAAATAAAAAAGCCACGTACGCGATGACGTGGCTTGTTTGAAAACGATGGTCTGGCTTAGTTGCTGAAATCACCCTGGGCGACTTTCTGCGCCTGAAGCAATGTCTGCTGTTTACCAACCAGATTGGACATCATGGTGTTGTACTGTGTTGCCTGCTGCTGCGTCGGGAACTGTACGCCACCATTGGCAAACGCGACCTGAGGGCCCTGTTGTTGCAGATAATCACCGACAGAGACGATATCCTGCGTGAAGCTTTGCAGCGCTGGCACCAGAGGCGTCAGCACGTTCGCTGGCTGGGTGACAACCGTGTTGTACACCTGGCCGTAAACCGCTTTCAGATCATCCGGTTGTTTCAGTGCAGCCATCGCTGTATCGGCTTTCACTTTTGAATCACGCAACTGTGCATTCAGCATACTCAGCGTGCTGGCTGCCTGTTGCAATGCGCTGCGCTGGGTCATGTAATCCTGCGGAGTACGCACCTGACCAATCGCGCTGACCACCGGTACCAGGCTGCCATCTACGGCGCCTTTCATCTGGCGGGAGAATGACAGGATAATGCCGTAGTCGTTCGCGTAATTACCAAAACGTTGTTTCTGATCTTCACTCAGCGAAGGCAAATTTTGCCCGCTGCGCATGACGGTATTTTGCAAATAATCGATAAAGGCTTTGCGTTGTTCCGGTTCTTTATCGCCACAGGCAGTGAGCTGGAAAACGACCAGCAATGCGATAAACGGCGCCAGCCAGCGAGAAAATACACCGCTTCTGATCCCTACAGCCATGAGTCCTGACTCCTGATTTCAATGTTCTTCTTCCGGCCAGTTCCCTGCCGATGCTGTGCATTCCATGCGGGTTATAGGATAGAACAATTGGGGGGAGAACGCTTTTTAAAAAAGCGTAGAAATTGGCATCCGATAAGGTGCCTTGCTCCTCCCCCTGCGAAGGGGGAGGCCGGGAGGGGGTATTAAAGACAAAACAAGGGTCAACGCATACTTCAACTTTTTGATGTTGCTGTAATACCCCACCCCAACCCTCCCCTTCGCAGGGGAGGGCGCAAAAGCTAAATTTACTGAAGCAGCGAAATATCCGCGACTTGCAGGAACAGCTCCCGCAGTTTGGACAGCAGCGTCAGACGGTTGATACGCACCGCTTCGTTCTCATCCATTACCATCACGGTATCAAAGAACGTATCGACGGTTTCGCGCAGCGCAGCCAGTTCCACCAGCGCTTCTTTGTACTCACCGGCCGCAAACAGCGGTTCCAGTTTGTCACGCAGAACCACCAGATGCGTCGCCAGTTTCAGCTCCGCAGGTTCTTTCAGCACGGATGCGTGAACGTGATCCAGCAGAACGTCGGTGGATTTCGCCAGAATGTTGGACACACGCTTGTTGGCCGCAGCCAGCGTTGCCGCTTCATCGAGCGTACGGAAGTAGCTCACCGCTTTCACGCGCGCATCGAAATCTGCCGGTTTGGTCGGACGACGTGCCAGCACAGCCTGAATAGTATCGACCGCGTGACCTTCTTCCTGATACCACGCACGGAAACGACCGAGCATGAAATCAACCACTTCATCGACAACCTTGGCGTTAGTCAGCTTGTCGCCGTACAGGCGCACTGCTTCTTCGGTCAGGGTTTGCAGATCAAGCGGCAGGTTTTTCTCAACGATGATACGCAGAACACCGAGCGCGGCACGACGCAATGCGAACGGGTCTTTATCGCCTTTCGGATGCTGACCGATGCCGAAAATACCGGCCAGGGTGTCCATCTTGTCAGCGATTGCCAGCGCGCACGCTACCAGCGATGCCGGTAACTCGTCGCCCGCAAAGCGTGGCTGATACTGTTCGTTCAGGGCTACCGCGACTTCTTCCTGCTCGCCGTCGTGACGCGCATAGTGCATGCCCATCACGCCCTGCGTGTCGGTGAATTCGAAGACCATGTTGGTCATCAGGTCACATTTTGACAGCAGACCTGCGCGTTTTGCGTTCTCAACGTTGGCACCGATTTTCTCAGCGATCCAGCCTGACAACGCCTGAATACGGTCGGTTTTGTCGCGCAGCGTACCCAGCTGTTTCTGGAACAACACGGTTTCCAGACGCGGCAGGTTATCTTCGAGACGTTTTTTGCGGTCGGTATTGAAGAAGAATTCGGCATCGGCCAGACGCGGACGCACCACTTTTTCGTTACCGGAAATGATTTGCTGCGGATCTTTCGACTCGATGTTAGCCACGAAGATAAAGTTCGGCAGAAGTTTGCCCGCAGCGTCGTACACCGGGAAATACTTCTGGTCGCCTTTCATGGTGTAAACCAGCGCTTCAGCCGGAACCGCCAGGAATTTCTCTTCGAATTTCGCGGTCAGCACCACCGGCCATTCGACCAGAGACGCCACTTCTTCCAGCAGGCTTTCGCTCAGATCAGCGATGCCGCCAATCTCTTTCGCCGCTTTCTCAGCATCCTGTTTGATCAGCGCTTTACGCTGTTCGTAATCCGCAATGACTTTGCCGCGTTCCAGCAGAATCTGTGGATACTGATCGGCGTTGTCGAGGGTGAATTCAGGCTCGCCCATGAAGCGGTGACCGCGAACCGTGCGGGCAGAATCGATACCGAGGATTTTCGCCGGGATCAGCTCATCGCCTAACAGCAGCGTGACGGTGTGAACCGGACGCACGAACTGCACATCGGAATCGCCCCAGCGCATCAGTTTAGGGATTGGCAGTTTAGACAGTGAAGTGGCGATCATCGCCGGCAGCAGTTGTTGCGCGCTTTCGCCTTTGACGTGCGCACGGTAAACCAGCCATTCACCTTTGTCGGTGACCAGACGATCGGCCTGATCAACGGTGATACCGCAACCGCGAGCCCAGCCTTCAGCGGCTTTGCTTGGTTTGCCTTCGGCATCGAATGCCTGCGCGACAGCCGGGCCGCGTTTTTCAACTTCGCGGTCAGCCTGAGATTCATGCAGACCGGAGACTTTCAGCGCCAGACGGCGCGGAGCTGCAAACCATTTTACGTCGCCGTGTGGCAGGTTCGCCGCATCCAGCTCCGCAGTCAGGTTAGCTGCAAAAGATTCAGCAAGGCTGCGCAGAGCCTTCGGTGGCAGTTCTTCCGTGCCGATTTCCACCAGAAATGTTTTTTCAGTCATTGACTTATCTCACTTCTCGTTCTTTTTGCACATCGGGAAGCCCAGCACTTCGCGGGAAGCGTAATACGCCTCAGCTACCGCTTTAGTCAGGGTACGGATGCGCAGAATGTAGCGCTGACGTTCAGTCACAGAAATCGCTTTACGCGCGTCGAGCAGGTTGAAGCAATGGGCCGCTTTCAGGATGCGCTCGTACGCCGGCAGTGCCAGTGGCTTTTCGAGTGCCAGCAGGGTTTGCGCTTCTTTCTCGTGCTGTTCAAAACAGGTGAACAGGAAATCGACGTCGGCGTATTCAAAGTTATACGTCGATTGCTCCACTTCGTTCTGATGGAACACGTCGCCGTAGGTGGTTTTACCCAGCGGACCGTTGCTCCAGACCAGATCGTAAACGCTGTCCACGCCCTGGATGTACATCGCCAAACGTTCCAGACCGTAAGTGATTTCGCCGGTTACCGGTTTACATTCCAGGCCGCCGACCTGCTGGAAGTAAGTGAACTGCGTCACTTCCATGCCGTTCAGCCACACTTCCCAGCCAAGACCCCAGGCGCCAAGCGTTGGGTTTTCCCAGTTGTCTTCAACGAAGCGGATATCGTGGATCAGCGGGTCAAGACCCAGCTCTTTCAGCGAGCCGAGGTACAGCTCCTGAATGTTTTCCGGTGAAGGTTTGATCATCACCTGGAACTGATAATAGTGCTGCAGACGGTTCGGGTTTTCGCCGTAGCGGCCGTCGGTCGGACGACGTGATGGCTGAACATACGCTGCCGCAAAAGGTTCAGGGCCGAGTGCGCGCAGGCTGGTCATCGGGTGCGAGGTGCCCGCGCCGACTTCCATATCCAGCGGTTGAACAATGGTGCAGCCCTGCTGCGCCCAATAATCTTGCAGTGTCAGGATCAGGCCCTGAAATGTCTTGGTATCAAACTTTTGCATGTTGGATTCGCACGCGAGAAAGTGGGTGTAAAGAGAGTGCGACAGTATACCCGCTGCACGGAAGATAATCAGCCAGAATCAGGCAGCAGAGAGATTCGGAAAGGTATTGTTTAGTTTTCAGCGATCTGCTGGCGCAGTAAAAAGGGGCTGAACGCCCCTTTATTCCTTAAAACCGCGCACTGATCCCCGCGTTATAGGAAGTTTGCTCGCCGGAATCCAGCCCGGTGGTTTGAGAAATAGCCGCAAATGCTGAAATGCTGTGGGTGATTTGCACGTTTAAGCCTGCGGTCATATTAACCCAGTCATCATCCTGCTCGCCGGTAGTGCGGCTGAACCGCGTGCGGGTGGATTTGATCGCGCCGGTGGTGGTGTAGGTTTTATCCCCAAACTGCCGGTCATACGTTACCTGCGCGTACGGATTGACGATGCCGAGTTCGGCATTGACACGCCAGCCCAGTGCGCCGATTTGTGAATGGGAAGTCTGATCGCCAAAGCGCATTGAGGTGCTGTTATTCCCCTTCTCGCTGTAACCGTCAACACTGCTGTAATCCCAGCTGTATTGCGCCACCGGCCCGGTTTTCAGCACCGGCAGCACCGGGAAATCCCAACCTGCGGTGACGCGTCCGCCGATCTGTTTGCCATCGGTATCACCACGTTCGGTACGGGTGGTTGGCCCGAGGGTGATGCGACGTTTGATGTCGTCATAATTGAGCGAACCATAATGCACATCGCCGTTGATCCAGCCATTTTCGGCGATTTTAATGCCCGTGAATGCGGTCGCCATCCAGCCGCGCGTGCGGTAGCTGTAATGATCGGTCGGATCGTCTTTATCATCGGAACCGGAAAGCATCAGCCCCATCATCCAGCGATCGGTCATCTGATAATCCATTCCGATATTCAGCGAGTTAGATGTCAGGTCGCCATCGCCCAGCCCCATCGACGGGCTGAATTTGCTGTCCGCACTTTGTCCGGCATAGCCGCCAAACATGCCGAAAGTTCCGGCGTCATTATCCTGCGTGCGCAGCTGCTGATAACGGCTGTCGAGCAATCCCTGCGTATTTCTCGCCAATGCCAGTGACCCCTGACTCAGCGCCGAGGCTTCCAGCGGGCCGTCGATCACCGACTGCATATACTGGGCAATCAGCGCGTGCGCCTGAGGTGTCGGGTGGAAATGGTCAGAAAACAGGAAAGCTTTACTGGTGTCGAAACCCGGCAGGTTCGAGGTACATTCCGACGCGGATGTCCCGACCGGACAGGCGGTACCGGCAGTATTGGCGAAACCGTATAACGCCGGATCGGCCACCACTTCGTTGAACAACCCGTTGATATCCACACGCGCAATATTGCCACCGGTTTTCGCCAGCGCGATATCTTCGGTGGTGTTGTAGGTGTCTGTCAGGCCGCCAGCTACGTCTTTCAGCGCGTCATAAGCCGCTGCCAGCCCTTTTGCGATCACGTCCTGCACCAGCGGAATACCGGAGCCTTCCGCTGCAGCGGCCGCCAGTGCATTGTGAATGGCTTCGGTGCGGGCATCGGCATTCGGCGTATTTTGTGCATTGAGATACTGATATGCCGCTTCCAGCGCCTGTTGCTGCACTGGCAGTAATCCGACCTGTATCACGCCTTCCATCAGCACCGGCGTCAGACCGATATTGGGCACCGTTGGCACCACGACGGTTCCGGCACCGGCTTTCAATAAATCGTTCACCTGGGACGCCGCCTGCGTCGCGCTGTTGGTGGCAATTTCCACCGCCGTGATCGGGTTCAGGCTCAGCGCCGCAGCGGCCAGATCGTTACCGCCAATCCAGTGAATATACAGCCCGTTCGGGTCGGCTTTGCCGCCGGTCGAGGCCAGATAGCTTTTGACCTGATCCTGCGTGGTGTAGTCAGAATCCAGCCCCGGTACCGCGACGCCGCCGCCTTCAGCATAGTTCAGGCCGCCTTTTGAGGACGGCGTTAACGTTGTGCCGATGTTGTTCGCCAGGATTTCGTCATAAAGCTGATGTGAACTGCTGTCGAAGGTCCAGCGGCCAATATTGCCGGTATCACTCAGGCTGTCGCCGAAAACATAAAGCTGGTCAAAAGCCTGCGCCGGAACCTGTAATCCCAGGCACAGTGCCACCGCAAATGCTCCTTTCTTCAGCCGTAATCTGGACGTCTTTTTGCCGCTCATAAGTGTGATATCCCTAAAAGATCGGTGTCGCAACGCTATGAATAAATGTAAGGATTGCGTAATAAGTGGCTTTAAATATTGTTCAGATCCGACCAGCGTCAAGGCAGAGGTTCAGAAATTGCGACGTTGCAGAGTTATCCGAGAAGCCACACACTGACGCCACGCATGTCAGCCTCTTATAAGGACAACAGAATGGCGACCACCCGATGCAGCTGGGTTTCGAAAGAGCCGGTTTATCTCGAATACCACGATAAAGAATGGGGCGTTCCGGTTAAGGATGGCCGCGAACTGTTTGAAATGCTGTGCCTCGAAGGCCAGCAGGCGGGGCTTTCCTGGATCACCGTGCTGAGAAAGCGTGAGAATTATCGTCAGAACTTCCATAATTTTGACCCCAAACGTATCGCGAAAATGACCGATGACGATGTGGAACGTCTGGTGCTCGACGCGGGTATTATTCGTCACCGTGGCAAAATCAAAGCCATTATCGGCAACGCACAGGCGTATCTGGCGATGCAGGCCAGCGGGGAGGACTTCTCAGAATTCATCTGGGATTTTGTCGGCGGTCAACCGGTCATCAATAATCCCCCCGGTCCCGAAGGCGTTCCGGCGAAAACGGCAGTGTCTGATGCCATGTCCAAAGCGCTTAAAAAGAAAGGCTTTAAATTCATCGGCTCCACGATTTGTTATGCCTTTATGCAGGCCGCCGGGCTGGTGAACGATCATCAGTCATATTGCTTCTGCCATCTCGCGAATCAGCCGTCATGATCCGCGCTGCGCAGCCCGGCGATACCGAAGCCATTCTGATGCTGTGGCTGCGCAGCTCATTACTTTCCCATCCTTTTATTGCCGATTCTTACTGGATTGAAAGCCTGCAAATGGTCAGGGAAGAGTTTCTGCCCAAAGCGCGCGTCTGGGTGGATTGTGATGCGAATGATGTGATTTGCGGATTTATCGGCGTGCTCAATCAGCAGTTTATTGGTGCGCTTTTTGTCGAAGAATCTCATTACGGCGACGGCACCGCACAACGGCTGATGGGCGCCGCTAAAGAGGAATATCCGGTGCTGCTGCTGGAGGTCTATCAGCAAAATCACCGTGCCATCGCGTTCTATCACAAAGAAAAGTTTGAAATCACCGCCCGCACCCTTCACCCCGGCACTGACCTGCCGACCTATATCCTGCGCTGGTTCCAGCCCCTTTCTGAATAAGTTCCTGAAACCGGTAAAAATACAAAAAGGGATATCCGGAATTCTCCTACTGCTTAACACCGCGAAATTGCGCATAAAGAGCGCCAGAACGCCGCAGGACTGATGTCCTCCCGTTGCATTTGTTTATGTTTTGACACCTTTTTCTGTGCAACTTGTCGGAAATCAGGCAGTCATAATGCAGCGGTGAAGTTCTGAATAATAAACATCCTGAAGGAAATAAGATGAGCAAAAGATTAGTTGTGGTTGCGGGCGTACTTTGCGCCACCCTGGGCCTGTCGGCCTGTACCACTAACCCTTACACCGGCGAATCAGAAGCAGGGAAATCCGGCATTGGCGCAGGTCTTGGGGCCGCGCTCGGCGCAGGCGTCGGTATGCTGTCTTCTTCTAAACACGACCGCGGCAAAGGCGCGTTGATCGGTGCCGCAGCCGGTGCCGCGCTGGGTGGCGGTGCAGGTTATTACATGGATGTGCAGGAATCTAAACTGCGCGACAAAATGAAAGGCACCGGCGTCAGCGTGACCCGTCAGGGCGATAACATCGTGCTGAACATGCCAAATAACGTGACCTTCGATACCAACAGCAGCACGCTGAAACCCGCTGGCGCTAACACGCTGACCGGCGTGGCGATGGTACTGAAAGAGTATCCGAAAACCGCCGTCAACGTCGTCGGTTACACCGACAGCACCGGCACCCGTGCGCTCAACATGAAGCTGTCGCAGCAACGTGCTGACGGCGTGGGCAGCGCGCTGATCACGCAAGGTGTTGAAGGCAGCCGCGTTCATACCACTGGCGCTGGCCCGGACAATCCGATCGCCAGCAACAGCACCGAAGCGGGCAAAGCGCAGAACCGTCGCGTCGAGATCACCCTCAGTCCGTTGCAGTAAATTTCGTCATCCCCCTGATAAAAACGGAGCCACCCGGCTCCGTTTTCGCGTTTGTGATATTCTCCCGCCACGTGCCTTTCCACCTGTGTAACGGATGTGAGTATGTCTCTGAAAGCCATTGCGAAAGATCTCGGTCTCTCTGTCACCACCGTCAGCCGTGCGCTGAACGGGTACGATGACGTTTCAGCGGACACCAAAGCACGCGTTCAGGCGGCGGCAGATTTGCGTGGCTACCGGCCCAACACCCTCGCCCGCCGGTTGAAAATGGGTAAAATCGACGCCGTTGGCCTCATTTTCCCCTTCACTTCTCATCCGTTAAGCAATTCCGCCTTTATAGAAATGGTCGGCTGTATCACCCGCGAACTGGCAAAATATGAAATCGATTTACTGCTGGTGCCGGATGAACTGGGCACCTTTTCGTGGCGCAGACTCATCGAAAGTAAACGCGTCGATGCCATGCTGGTGGCGCATACGCTGGATAACGATCCACGACTGCTGGATTTGCAGCAGCGTAATTTTCCGTTTCTGGCGCTCGGGCGCAGCGGATGTCTGACGCAGGATTACGCCTGGTTTGATTTCGATAACCGGGCCGGTATGCAGATGGCGGTCGATCATCTCGCCGCGCTCGGGCATCAGCGCATCGCGTTTCTCGGCGAAAATAACCAGCAATCGTTTATCGGTCAGCGCTATCAGGGTTATCTCGACGGATTGCAGTCAAACGCCCTGCCACATCATCCTGATTACGTGCATAAAATCAGCCCGAGCCGCCGCGCCGGTTATCAGACTACGCAGGCGCTGCTGGCCTTACCGGTGCCACCGACGGCGATCGTCTGCGACTGTAATATGCATGGCGAAGGCGCTGCGCTGGCGTTGCATGAAGCCGGTTTACTGCTCAGCGGCGCTGTTTCCCTGATAATCTTTGACGGATTGCCGTGCGACAGCGTGCCCGATGTGGCCGTGACCGCTGTCCGTCAGGGCACGCGTGAAGCGGTCGGGCTGCAAATCGCCACCATGACCATGGCGCTGATCCGCAACGAACCGCTGAAAAACCTGCAGGTTCTCTGGCAACCGGAATTGCAGGCGGGCGTCACCGTCCATCCACCACGCTGATATTTCCCCCTTAGATTATTTTTCCACCCTATATCACAGTTTTTAACCTTCACATTTCCCATCCGAAACGTTTCGGATCAATAGTTACTCCACCTGATCGCGTCTTATCAGCGCAAATCTCTCTGTGGAGCAGTGACTATATGGAAAACCAGATTGTTCATTTAACCGGCGGGCATACCAGCCTGATCGTCCGTTGCACGCCTTACGCCGAAATTCTTTACTGGGGAAACCGCCTCAGTCAGTTTTCCGCAGATGACATCATTTCGCTGAGCCGCGCCGTGCCCAATGGCCGGATTGATGTGGAAGCGCCGGTAAATGTCAGCGCGGATTCCGGACGGGGTTCTTTCGGCACACCGGGGATGGAAGGCCATCGCGACGGGCTGGACTGGTCGCCGGTGTTCAATACCACACAGGTAAAGCACGACGGGAATCAGCTCACCATCACCACCGAAGACGCGATCGCCGGTCTGCAATTTCGCAGCGAATTGCGCCTTGATGACAGCGGCGTTTTGCAGGCGCGTAATGCGCTGACCAATCTCAAGCCTGGCACCTATGAGGTGACGCGGCTGGCTGTGACGCTGCCGCTGCCGGAGCGCGCCGCCGAAGTAATGGCGTTTCATGGCCGCTGGATCAAAGAGTTCCAGCCGCACCGCACGCTGCTGGATCACGGCGGCATCATTCAGGAAAACCGGCGCGGTAAAACATCTTCCGAATATTTCCCGGCGATGATGATCGGTCATCCGGGTTTCAGCGAAGAACAGGGCGAAGTCTGGGGAATGCATCTGGGCTGGAGCGGCAACCATCGTCTGCGCGCTGACATCAAAATCGACGGCCGGCGTCTGGTGCAGGCCGAAGCGTTGTATTTCCCAGGCGAACAACGGCTTGAACAAGGTGAAACGCTGGAAACGCCGTGGCTGTACGCCAGCTATTCCGCCTGCGGCCTGAACCGCATGAGTCAGCAATTCCACCGCTTTGTGCGCGAACAGATTTTGCGCTTCCCGGCTGAGAAACCGCGTCCGGTGCATCTCAACACCTGGGAAGGGATTTATTTCGATCACGATCCAGACTACATCATGCAGATGGCGACTGAGTCCGCCGCGTTAGGCGTGGAACGCTTCATTATCGACGACGGCTGGTTCCGTGGCCGCGACCACGACCGCGCCGCGCTGGGTGACTGGTATCTCGATGAGAAGAAATACCCGCACGGCCTGAAACCGGTGATCGACCACGTCAAAAATCTCGGCATGGAATTTGGTATCTGGGTCGAACCGGAAATGATTAACCCGGATTCAGATTTATATCGCGCCCATCCCGACTGGCTGCTGGCATTGCCCGGTTATCAGCAACCTAGCGGGCGTCATCAGTTCGTGCTCGACCTGAATAATCCGCAGGTCTTTGATTATCTTGTGGAACGCATGAGCTGGCTGCTCGGCGAGCACGATGTGGATTACGTGAAATGGGACATGAACCGCGAAATCGTTCAGCCCGGTCACGAAGGTCGCGCGGCGCTGACGGCGCAAACGCATGAGTTTTACCGTCTGCTGGATGTGCTGGGCGAACGCTTCCCGCACATCGAGTTTGAATCCTGCGCGTCCGGCGGTGGCCGTATTGATTTCGAGGTGCTTAAACGCAGCCATCGTTTCTGGACATCTGACAATAACGACGCGCTGGAGCGACAGAAAATTCAGCGCGGCATGAGCTATTTCTTCCCGCCGGAAGTGATGGGATCGCACATCGGCAACAAGCTGTGCCATGCCACGTCACGCCAGCACAGCATTGAATTCCGCGGCCTGACCGCGTTGTTCGGTCACATGGGCATTGAGCTGGATCCGGTGAAAGAAGGCCAGGCGGAGCGCGCCGGTTTTGCGAAATACACCCGGCTGCATCAGCAGTTGCGCCCGTTATTACACAGCGGCGATGTGTACCGCGTGGATACGCATGACGAGACGGTGCTGATTAACGGTGTGATCAGTAAAAACGCCGGCAGCGCGGTATTTCTGATCAGCCAGCTGGCGATGCCAACCTGGTCATTGCCCGGATCGTTACGGGTACCGGGGCTGAAACCTGAAGCGCGTTATCGCGTGACGGTGCTGGACGAACCGCCGTTGCTGAAAGGCGGCGGCAGCGGTCACACCATGCGCGTGCAACCGGCCTGGCTGCATGAATCGCCGGTGCTGAGCGGTGAATGGCTGGCGAATGCCGGGCTGGCGTTGCCGGTGCTGGATCCGGAAAGCGCCCTGCTTCTGGGCTTCGAAGAAATCAGATAACAACAAAAAACGCCGGTACGACAGTGCCGGTTTTCATGGTTTCGGCAAGGAAATCACTATGAACCCTACACAAACTTCCGATCGTTGCTTCTATAAAAACAATACTAACTTCTGGATATTTGGCAGCTATTTCTTCCTCTACTTCTTCATTATGGCGACCTGTTATCCGTTTTTACCGATCTGGCTTTCTGACGTGATCGGCCTGAGCAAAACGGAAACCGGCATCGTGTTTTCCAGCATGTCGCTGTTCGCTATTCTTTTTCAGCCGGTTTTCGGCATCATTTCTGACAAGCTCGGCCTGAAGAAACATCTTCTGTGGGTCATCGCCGTGCTGCTGTTCCTGTTTGCGCCGTTCTTTATTTACGTCTTCGCGCCGTTGTTAAAACTCAATATTGTGCTCGGGGCCATTCTCGGCGGCGCCTATATCGGTTTCGTGTTCGCGGGTGGTTCGGGCGCGACTGAGGCGTATATCGAAAGAGTCAGCCGCAACAGCTCATTTGAATACGGCAAGGCGCGGATGTTCGGTTGTTTCGGCTGGGGAATTTGCGCCTCGACGGCGGGCGTGCTGTTTAACATCAATCCGGACATTGTGTTCTGGATGGGTTCCGGCGCGGCGATCATTTTGATGATTTTGCTGCTGATTGCCCGCCCGCAGGAAAACAAAAACGCGCAGGTGCTGGATAAACTCGGAGCCAATCAGCCGCAATTCTCGCTGAAAACGGCGGCGTTGTTACTGAAAGAACGCAAACTGTGGATGCTTATTTTGTACGTGATTGGCGTGGCCTGCGTGTATGACGTGTTTGATCAGCAGTTCGCGACGTTCTTCAAAACCTTCTTTGCTTCTCCGCAACAGGGCACGGAAATGTTCGGCTACGTCACCACCGCCGGTGAGTTGTGTAACGCGCTGATTATGTTCTGTTCTCCGTGGATTATTAACCGCATCGGCGCAAAAAATACGTTGCTGCTGGCGGGTACGATTATGTCGATCCGCATTGTCGGTTCCTCATTTGCGACCACGGCCATCGAAGTGATCCTGCTGAAAATGCTGCACGCGCTGGAAGTACCGTTCCTGCTGGTCGGTGTGTTCAAATACATCACGCAGATTTTTGATGTCCGGTTCTCGGCGACCATTTATCTGATCGGGTTTAACTTTGCCAAACAGCTGGCAGCGATTTTCCTTTCCGCATTTGCCGGTAACCTGTACGACCGCATCGGGTTCAGCGATACCTATCTGATCCTTGGCGGTATTGCCTTTGGCGTGACGATCATTTCGGCCTTTACGCTGAGCAGCAGACCGAAGCCCGGGGCGGTTTCCGGCGTCCAGACGGCAGAAGGATTGCGCTGACTTACGGGATGCAGCCTTTCGGCACTCTGTGCTAGTCTCCGTGGGACAAGCATGAGGGGAGAAAGGCTGTGAGTAAAAAACAGGAACCGGGCGCGGCGGTTCGGGCCACGATACGTGACGTCGCCAGCGCCGCTAAAACGGGTAAAACCAGCGTTTCACGTTATCTCAACGGTGAACAACACCTGCTGTCCGATTCGCTGAAAGAGCGCATCGGGCGGGCCATCTCCCTGCTCGATTATCAGCCGAGCCAGATGGCGCGCAGCCTGAAAAGCGGCCAGACGCGTCTTATCGGGCTGATCCTCGCCGATATTACCAATCCCTATTCTGTCGATGTGATGCGCGGCGTTGAAGCCGCCTGCCGTCAGGAAGGGCTGACGCTGCTGGTGTGTAACACCAACAACGAGCTGGATCAGGAAAAGCATTACCTGCAACTGCTCAGCAGTTATCGCGTGGATGGCATTGTGGTGAACGCCGTGGGTATGCGCGAAGCGGCGATTTCCACGCTGCAACAGGCCAATTTACCGATGGTGCTGATTGACCGCAAAGTCGCGAATTTCGCCTGCGACGTCATCGGCCTGAAAAACGTCGAAGCCACACAGATGATGACCGATCACCTCGTACAACAAGGTTTCGAAGCGCTGCTTTTCGTCAGCGAACCCGCCACCGTCAATACCCGTTTCGACCGCCTGCGCACGTTCCTGCAACGGATGCAGCAATCCCCGCAACTGACGGGCGAACAGGGTGAAATTGAGCTGTATAACACCGAAGGGCTGGACAATTTGCTGCGCGATTTTGTCGCGCGACACGCAGATAAACACAAAGCGGTGATGTGCGTGAATGGCGCACTGACACTACAGGTCGCGCGCGCCATGCAGCGGCTGAATCTCCGCTGGGGGCCGGACATCGGTTTATCCGGTTTCGATGAACTGGTGTGGGCCGATCTGGCGGGCGTCGGCATTACCACCCTCAAACAACCCACTTACGACATGGGCGTGGCGGCGCTCAGACAACTGGTGACCCGCATTCAGGGCAATACTGAGCCGGTTAAAGACCTGGAGTTCTCCGGCGAACTCATTGCGCGCGGTTCTACCGCAGCTCGCTGATCCCTTTTACTTCCCGATTTCCTGCCCGTTCTTCGTGAGCGGGATCATATTTTCGGGCTTTTGTTCTGTCGTCTGGAACCGGTTCCAATTAGGTTGTATAAAACGAAACAAAACGTTAACAACGGCACGACGTCTCATTTGCTTGACTAAAATGAGGTGTCGAAATGATTGCCTGCACCTTATTGGCAGCGCGCCCACACAGGAAAAACGTTCATGAAAAGAGAAATCGTCATTGTCACCGCCGCCTACGGCAACAGCGTGGTGAAAGACCTCGGTGGTCAGGCTGAACTGCTTTCTGTCATTGCCGCGGCAAAAGCCGATGGCGTGGAAATCCGCCGTGAATTGTTCTCCCCGCAGGAGCTGGATACGTTGCCGGCGCTGGCGGAAAAAATTCAGCATCACGGATTGTTTGCGGTTTACTCGGTGCCCTTCCCGCTATTTTTGTCGGGTGGAGAGTTGTCGGGTGGCGAGCTTAATCCTGATGCACCACAATATTTTGAAGAGGCGCGCATTCTCAATGCCCGCACGATTAAGTTTTCACTCGGTGAATTTGAACCGGGTCAGGATCTGACACCGCTGAAAGTGGTGCTGGCATCCAGCCCGGTGAAGCTGGTAGTGGAGAACGATCAGACCCCGGAATGCGGAATTCTGTCGCGCATCAATGCCTTCATGTTTGCTGCGGAATCCCTGCATTTGCCATTGAGTATGACTTTCGACATGGCCAACTGGCTGTGGGTCGGACAGGATCCGGCGATTGCCGCTGAGCGTCTGGCACGTCATGTCGGTTATGTGCATGTGAAAGCAGCGGAAAAACGTGCTGGTAAATGGCACGCCGTGGCGCTCGATAACAGCGATGGCAGCTGGGAACCCTTATTGAAAATGTTGCCTCAGGATGTTCCGCGCGGCATCGAATTCCCGCTTGAAGGGGATGATTTGACCGCCGTAACGCGCCATTACGTGGACGTTTTACGCGGCTGATTTCGCGGCACCCTCACCGGTGCGGGGAAGGCTGAGGCATTATCAGGAGATACCGTTATGAACAAGTCCAGACTGGCCTCGCGCCGCTGGTGGTACATCATGCCAATCGTGTTCATCACTTACAGTCTGGCGTACGTCGATCGCTCAAACTTCAGTTTCGCGTCGGCAGCCGGTATCAATGATGATCTTCACATCACAAAAGGCATGTCCTCCCTGCTCGGTGCCCTGTTTTTCCTCGGCTACTTTTTCTTCCAGATCCCCGGCACGATTTATGCCGAACGGCGCAGCGTTAAGAAACTGATTTTCTGGTGTTTATTGCTGTGGGGCGGTTTTGCTTCGCTGACCGGCGTGGTGACGAATATCCCGATGCTGGCGGTGATCCGCTTTGCCCTCGGCGTGGTGGAAGCCGCCGTGATGCCCGCCATGCTGGTCTACATCAGTAACTGGTTTACGAAATCCGAACGCTCGCGCGCCAATACGTTTTTGATTTTGGGTAATCCGGTCACGGTGCTGTGGATGTCGGTGCTTTCCGGCTATCTGATCAAATCGTTTGGCTGGCGGGAGATGTTTATCTTTGAAGGCATTCCGGCGGTGATCTGGGCGATTATCTGGTGGTTCAGCGTCAAAGATAAACCCGAAGAAGTCAGCTGGCTGAGTGAGCAGGAGAAAAAAGCCCTGGCCGAACAGCTGGAAGAAGAACAGAAAGACATTCAGGCAGTCGGCGGTTACCGCGAAGCCTTCCGCTCGCGGAATGTGATTTTCCTCTGTCTGCAATATTTCTTCTGGAGCATCGGCGTGTATGGCTTTGTGCTCTGGCTGCCGTCGATTTTGCGTGACGGTAAGTCGATGGGCATGGTCGAAGCGGGCTGGCTCTCTTCCGCTCCTTATCTGGCGGCAACCATCGCGATGATTCTGGTGTCATGGGCATCAGACAAAATGCAAAACCGTAAGCTGTTTGTCTGGCCGCTGTTGCTGGTCGGCGCCCTGGCGTTCTTTGGATCCTGGGCCGTTGGCACAAACAATTTCTGGCTTTCGTACAGTTTACTGGTAGTCGCCGCTGCCGCAATGTATGCCCCGTATGGTCCGTTCTTTGCCATCATTCCTGAAATGCTGCCGAAGAATGTGTCCGGCGGTGCCATGGCCTTAATCAACAGCCTCGGTGCGCTGGGCTCGTTCTTTGGCTCCTGGTTTGTCGGCTATCTGAACGGCAGCACCGGTAGCCCGGCCGCCTCATTTATTTTTATGGCCGTCTCGCTGCTGCTTTCTGCGGGATTAACCCTGGTCGTCAGGCCACGAAAGGCCGCAATGAAACCGAAAGGGAAAGTTTCCTTAACCTGAAAATCTGAAAATACTCATTTAAAGAGTTGGAGTTTGTAATGAATAAGCCGTCAATTGTTCTGTACAAAAAACTGCCTGCCGATTTGCATCAACGTCTTGAAGAGCATTTTGCTATTACCGAATTCGATGGCATCACTGACAAAAACCGTGCCGAGGTGTTTGATGCTCTGCAAAACGCAGAAGGGCTGCTGGGTTCTGGCGGAAAAATCGATAAAGAGTTGTTCGACCATGCGCCACGCCTGCGCGGGGTTTCTACCATTTCCGTCGGCTACGATAACTTTGACGTGGCAGAACTGACCCGTCGCGAAATTCCGATGATGCACACACCGACGGCGCTGACCGATACCGTCGCTGATACCGTGATGGCGCTGGTGCTATCTACCGCCCGCCGCGTGGTGAATGTGGCCGAGCGCGTGAAAGCCGGTGAGTGGAA